>ERZ809146.105-NODE-105-length-43872-cov-7.511514_pt1 | contig 43872 bp, 42 predicted proteins | sample MGYA00520794_ERZ809146 | MGnify/ENA primary metagenome ERZ809146 (study PRJEB31570, sample SAMEA3212995) | Homo sapiens | biome: human-gut; feature: human gut; material: fecal | place: Sweden | collected 2011 ... | reverse complement strand
TACACAACTAACGTGCAATTGCCACTACAGCAGGCTCTCTTCCCAGAAGAGAGCTACCCACGGGGCTGAGAGATGGTGATGAGAACTGATGGGTCCGGCCCGCAGGGCCTGTTCAACTAGCCACCAGCTACCAGCCACTAGCTACAAGCTACAAGCTACTAGCCACCCTCTCTTCCCTCTTCTCTTGTTATCCGATACAATACAGATAATTCAACACCAATCCCCCAATTCCCCAAGGAGGCCCCCATGACCATTCTCGTTACCGGCGGCGCCGGATTTATCGGCGCCCACTTTATTCTCTATATGATGAAAGTCCACAAAGACCTCCGAATCCTGTGCCTGGACAAACTCACCTACGCCGCGGACCTGTCCTACCTCGCCCCGGTGATGGACAGCCCCCGATTCCGCTTCGTGAAAGGCGACATCTGCGACCGGGAGACGGTGTACCGCCTCTTCGAGGAAGAGCACCCGGACATGGTGGTAAACTTCGCCGCCGAATCCCACGTGGACCGGTCCATCGAAGACCCTGCCCTGTTCCTGGAGACAAACATCCTGGGCACCGGCGTCCTATTAGACGGTTGCCGGACATACGGCATCCAGCGCTTCCACCAGGTCTCCACCGACGAAGTCTACGGCGACCTCCCCCTGGACCGGCCGGACCTTCTTTTCACCGAAGAGTCCCCTTTGGACCCCCACTCCCCCTACAGCAGCTCCAAGGCCAGCGCCGACCTCCTCACCCTCGCCTGCCGCAGGACCTACGGCATCCCGGTCACCATCTCCCGCTGCAGCAACAACTACGGCCCCTTCCAGTACCCCGAAAAGCTCATCCCCCTCTACGGCGACGGGAAAAACGTGCGGGACTGGCTCTACGTGGAAGACCACTGCAGAGCCATCGACCTGATCCTCCAAAAGGGCAAAGACGGAGAGATCTACAACATCGGCGGCCACTGTGAGATATCCAATAGAGACCTCATCCGCCGCATCCTCCACATCCTCAGCAAGCCGGACACCCTCATCACACAGGTCAAAGACCGCCCCGGCCACGACCAGAGATACGGCATGGACACGAAAAAAATCCGCTCCCAGCTGGGCTGGCAGGGGGAAACGGAATTCGAAGAAGGGCTGGAGCGGACGGTGGTATGGTACGTGGACAAGTATAAAGGGCTGTAGGGTAACTGAGGGTCGTGCGTCCGTATGGGGGCTTCTAGCTGTTAGCTTCTAGCTCCTAGGAAAGCTGATTTGGCCCTTCGGGCCCGAACCGTTCCGCGGCTCTCGCCGCAAAGGTGGCGGCGCTGGTGAGATCGAGGTCGAGACCGAGATCGAGGGCATTCGCAACTACGTTGCTATTCTAATTGACACTCACCCTAATACGTCATCTCGAGCGGTGGCAGCATGCTAAATAACTCTGCATTTAAGAATCGCTACAGCTACGATGAGTCGAGAGATCTCCCTGGTAAATGACTATGACGGGGTTTTCAAAAACAGAGTTGAGGCAAGAGAGTTGAGAGTTGAGGTCCCGCCTGCGGCACTGACGGGTGACTGGGCGACGTGCGTCCGTATGGGGGCTTCTAGCTGCTAGCTTTTAGCTTCTAGGAATGCTGGACAGCCTGCGGCGCTTTCAACAGAATCCATCCGCGGCTCTCGCCGTAAAGGTGGCGGCGCGCAATTCATATAGCGCCGCCTTACTGATACACGTCAGCGGCTTCGCCTCAACTGGAATCCTAACGACTCTACACAAATAACGTGCTATTGCCTCTGCAGTAGGCCCCTTCCTCGGAAGGCGGAGGTCCTGCAGAGGACCTCCGAGTCGGGCTTAAGTTGGCGCCTTTACTGCACACTAAGGCGCCTTCCTTTTAATAGCCCGACGCTGACCACGGGGCTGGGGTTAGCTGATGAAACGGATGGGAACTGGCCCAAAGGGCCTGGTCAGCTTTCCTAGCTGCTAGCCGCTAGCAGCTAGAAGCCCCCATCCGTTCGCACGCCCCTCAGCCACACAAGCGCCGCAGGCTTATACCTCGCTTCCCCCTTTGGGGGAAGTCCCGCGAAGCGGGGATAGGGGTGCATTTGCGGCGTAGCCGCTGACCAATCTTTCCTAGTTGCTAGCAGCTAAAAGCTAGAAGCCCCCACACGTTCATACGCTCACACAGCCACTGGTCCCCCGGCCCGCAGGGCCTGTCCATCTCAAGGCTCAAGGCTCACACATGTACGCACACTCAGCCAAATACCATCCGGCCCAAATTACCTGAACCTGGCCACCAACCACTGATTCCCCCGAGCCCGTTTTATTGCTCTCCTTTCACCCAATGACACACATAAATGGTATTGTATAATGTATAGTATAACGATTTCATAAAATCCACCACATGATCGGTCATTACTAATAGCCAGGAGATAAAATGGATACCACATGGTTCAAGTCAATTCACGGATTGGAACTCTGGGCAATTCTGCTGAAGACCCAGTTTTTGACTTTTCTGGAAGCCAATTATCCGCACATATATAAACCGGATGATGGTCCATTGGCAGACGCCTTTGTGGTTGATATGACAGCCTACACATTAGCCTTAATGGAAAGTCACTCAGAAAATAAGCCGGAAGTTCACCCACTGGCTTATTACGTTAAGAAATACTATGCAGACATCATCAGAAGTGCCGTAGGATCAGAAAAGCCTACGCACGACGATTACGACTTTATTCTTAGAAAATATACCTCTTTGCTAAAAAGTCTTCGCAAACAATATACAATTGACTACATGGCCCATAAGGGAGCAGGATATAACCGCGCCGGGTTTCTACACATGGATACTATAGGAGTCAAAAAAGAAAAGTTTGATAGTTATCCTATCACTGAATCCCAGTTTATCGACCTTTACATGATGAAGGAATCACCTGTACTGAAAAAAATCCCCACTAAGAAGATTACCAGTAAGAAAGCCAATAAAGATGAATATCTCATTTCGCTGTCCGCCCTGGGCAATTATCTGGACGATTTAAGGCGGGTAATAGGAAGGGTTATAGATAAATCAAATGATAACAACCGGATTGCTGCATTTACCTCCATTCATGGCTTAGAAAGGCACTATCATCTCCGTGCCGCCCTCCATTTTGCAAAAGAAACAGCCTCCCAAAAAATCAATTCCCGCTCCCCTGCTTTTCAGAAGCAAATACGCCAGGTATTAGCGAATCGATATATTCCTGATCCGGAAAGAGGCCGCATTCTTCCTGAAAACTGCCTTTTTTACGTGCAGGACGCACTTTTGCCCCAAATTCTGGCCGCATCATCTTCGGATACTTACAATATGGATATAATGGCTCCCATTTTATCTGCCCAAAACGGGATTATGAATGAGTGTTCCCTGATGAATTTCCAGCAATTGGTCTCTCCTGCTGTGCAGAATGATTTCACCCAAAACTATTTGCAGGAATACAGGAGCCATCTGGACGTACAAATATCCACGAATGCCGAATCCCGCGCTTTCCGATCTATTTTGGACTGCCTGGTGCGAAATCCATATCAAGCATAAAAAAGTAATCACCCCTGAGGCCAAATAGCCCCTTACACGTGCTATTCGTTTTCCCCCCTCATTTTCGTAACTGACGAGAACCCCCTCGTTTCTGCTAATCTTTATACAGTAAGTGCGGTTCGATTCCGCTGACAAAAGAAAGGAATGGTAGAAATGAAAATGAGAAAGAAAATTAAAATCAGAAAATGGATGGTCGCCGACGAAGGCGAACCGGTCAGCGTTTACGATTTCAAAGGCGATGCCATCGCCTCTGCCGAAGCGCTGAATGACGCTGCAGTACGTGCCTATGCTATTGATCACGATATCGATATCGACGATATTGATGATTGCGAAGAATATTCTGAACTCGCCATAGCCGCTGAACCGACAGCCGCCGTTTTCCCGTTCTTCCCAGATGAGGTAAAAGCAGCAGACGACCCCATCACACTCATCTCCATAGATGGTGATGAATGCGATTTCTCCGCTGATGAAATTTGGGACGTCATGTAGTCACCACAAAGGGGACATGGTCATGCCCGTGTCCCCTTTTTATTTTGCGCAGCTTCTGTACAAGTCCTGCATTGCCCTTCACCGGGGTAAGGGATTCTGATGGAAGCGCCGCAGGCGACTGAGCATCCAGTGAGACGCCATCCAGCGCAGTCGGTGTGCATTTGTGGCAAAGCCGCTGACCAATCTTTCCTGGCCGCCAGCAGCTAAAAGCTAGAATCCCCTACACGTTCACACGTAACCTGGCCCGAAGGGCCTATTCAGCTCAAGGCTCAATGCCCCGCTTCTGATGACTCCATCCGTACCCCGGCCAGAGCCGTAGGCTGGAAACTTGTCGCCCCCTCCGGGGGAGATGTCAGCGAAGCTGACAGAGGGGGTGTATTTGCCGCAAAGCGGCTATTCAGCTTTCCTAACTGCTAGTCGCTAGCAGCTAGAAGCCCCCCACATGTACGCACGCCGCTTATCTGAGTATTCCGCACTAGAGAGCCACCATTTGTCCTTATACAATAGACTTGAGTAGAAATTTCAGCTTATTTCACGAAAGAATATGGTTTTCATGGCAAGTGAGAAAGAAATTCTGTCACTTTCTCCGCAGGGAAAACCAGCGTTCCATCTCGTAGCGGAGCCGTGGCAGATTATATTCTTGACCGAATTCTCCCAGGCTCCTATAAACTCGAGATGCAAGGACAAGTTTCCACGGGCCAACAGCTTGCTGAAGAAGAAATGAAGGGCTCAAAAGTAAAAGCTGCCGCTGACTAACGATTATAGATAATGCAGGAGAGCCGTCCACTGACTGCGGACGGCTCTCCTCTGCGTATCTGCTTTTTACCAGGGCCACCAAGGTGGCTCCGGGCCGCGTATTGGGTGGCTCCCAAACGGCGTAATATTCAAAGCCCAGCGATGATGTATCGGCACTTCCTGACAAAGCACTGCACAGACAGTTATTTCCCGATGAGACCGATTCCCTTCTGCACCCAGTTGTCCTATTTCGGCTGTCACCAGCTGAGTGGCGGTGCCGTGGCGGATGCCATTCCGGACAGGATCATTCCGGGCTCCTACAAGCTCGAAATTCAAGGAACAGTCTCCATGCGGCAACAGATGGCTGATGCAGAGAAAAAAACGAAAGCAAAACTGAGGATTGATGATTAAAAGCCCGCAGGGCTGCCGCCCACTGTCCATGGACCGTGGACAGCTCTCACCTGCGGACCAGGTGGCTCTGAAACGGTGGAATATTTACTGAAACCACGTAACAGTGAAGCTCAAAGGACGACCGGTACACCTCGGTGGACAAACGGTACAACTTAGCGGATAAGCGGTACGCCTTGCGCGGAATATTCAGGCAACAGAACAGGTACAACTCAAACGACATACTAATCAAATAATGATATATGTTTACTCACCTGTCTATATGATAATTTCTCAAATAACTTTATAGCCCGGTTATTAATGTCATTCTCACACTTCTTACAAAACTTAGCCCACTCAGATTTTCCCATAAAGTGCGATGGATCAGTAATCCTTAAGCCGCTTTTGATTATATTTCGCGGCACATGATATTCCTGACAATACGTCTCGACATCTTCCGGATAAACAAAGTCCTGCCGTTTTATTTTTTCAGACAGCCAGTATATAGGATCACTACTGGGATTTGGCCATAAGGCCTCACCCTGGCGGAAAGCCTTATAAACTTGTAAGGCATAATATGGGTTTCTCGGTAAAGATTTTGGCTTGAAAAAATGTTTTAATTTTGTGTTCTTATCCCATTCCAAGCCCAGTGCATACTGAAGCGTAGGCCTCTTTAATACCTGAAATGTAATCTTTTTCAATATATTCGGATCTGTACGATATATATCCCTGATATCTGCACAATAAATTATTGGTGTATATTTCGAAAAATCTGTAATTGGATAATATTTACCATCTTTGAAATAGGTATAAGCGAAGAAATAAGCTATACTCTTCCTACGCGTAACATCAATATAGTTGGTTGGAAAAGAATAATGCTGGGCTATAGCCTCAAAATCAAGCTTTACCCCCAAACCAAAAGCATGCATCCTCGTGGCCACTCGATAATAAGGTGATTCTTTAAAAATACGTATAAACTCATATTTTTTGATCACTTCCGCACATCGATTATAGGGAGAATCAACAAAGCCACCCCTTTGCATCGAGGGAAGAAAATCTGGATAAAGCTTATTTTCTCCGCGAAACAAGTACGGATTAAGGGACCTGCCTGGCCAAATACCGAAATGTTGTGAATCCTCCTTAAAAATAATTCCCCAGGGACGTCTCCCATTACGATCAGTATCCCGTAAGCCATATCGATTTACCGGTAAGTTTGGGTGGTCAAGATCGTTTAACAGATGCATCATGCTATCCCAATCACACAACTCTTTTCCCTCAGCTAAAGTTCCGGAATAGAAATAGCCGGTTGGCAATTTACGTTTATTCCACATTTCCCCTCCTCATCTTTTTCCTTGTTAATCCTTAAAAGTGCCCCTTTAGACAATTCCAAATTTCACAACTGCTTATCAATGCACTTCAAATATTAGACTGCACAGCCCATTAATGCTCTCCACTTTATTCATAAACTGATCATAGCTATCTGTTCCGGTGCGATGTGGCTTACGCATATAAGTCTGTCCAAATTTATGCTTCGGATATTTCTCCCGCAGATACTTTCTCAGATCCCGCGCCGGAATAACGTCAAAGAGGTCTTGAGCCGGACCTATGTCAAGATTTTTCCTCTCATGGTCATGTACATTGGGCAGCCAGCAGACGCGATACTCTCTCTGGGCTTTGAAATAAACATACTTATCAAGACATCCAAAATGTCTCGTATTATAAATCCTCGCGGCCGATAGAGGGAAAAAAGGTTCTTCCGATATCAGTGTAACGCTATGTTCCCTAGGCTTTGTCCAAACGTCATGATAGGACACGTCGCCAAGGACACAATCCTCTCCCCGTTTGGCGATTGCATTTATGACCGATTTCTCAAACTCTTTTTCATCTTTAACGACAATGACAGTATTGCCAAAATTAAACATTTCCGAAGGGAGATTCTGGATAACAGATCCTGTGATATCAACTCGGTAAAAGCAAAGAAGTTTGCAATACCCGTACGCATCTATTCTGGCCCGGATCGTATCATTACAAATATGAGGATAAAAATCTTTACTTTCTGCCAGTATAGAAGATGGTATTTCCAAAGATATGCCCTCTGAGAAGTCCTGCTGCTTATCGTTGGCGGCTTTCAAGAGTTCTTCTTTGGACGCAAATGGTGCCTTTTCATAGGGGATCTTATTCCGACGTAAATCCCAAAAGGAGTAAAGTGAAGAGAAACTCAAATTCCCGGACCGATAAGAATCTGCATACTTGCTGTCAGTAAACCGGATCAATATAGAATTCACCGTATACCACCCCTATTATTCCATCACATTATTTTTCTTCTCGTCCGGCTTAAGGCTTTCTCTTGTATTATCAAGGAGCCGCTGCAACATCTTCAAATTGGATATCTTAACTATATTCGAAGACTGTTGCCCATACTTGCAAATCAGCCGCCTGATCTCATTACATAGAGCCGCTACCGTTTTATAGTCTGCTTTATAGAAATCTCTGACATTAACAATGTTATACACGGCACGGACCCCCTCGTAAAAATTAAAAACCTCCGCCGGTGTAGCAACATCGAGCTTATGGACCATTTTTTCTGTATCCGCAATACTCAGAAATTTCTTTTCACTCATAAAGGAACCCCAGTGATTCTTGCAGGTGATACGGAAATCTGCATCCCACTTCGTTTCCAACAGGAATTCAAATTCTTTCCGACTTAGGGCGGCTAATCTTTTTGCGATGCATGTATATACAGGATTCATTACCTCATTATACTTTTGAATAATGTTCGAATCTGAAGTTATATCTTCAATTGACAAAGCTTCCTTATTAAAGAATATTTCAGGTAGATTTTCTATAAATTGTACAATCTTCGCTATATCCATCTCCATATCTACAGCAAATCCTTCATTTTGCAAAATCAGAAAAATAAACATCATATTTCTTATATAATCCGGACCCATACCGGCTGGGATTGGTTCTGCTTCTATTTTCTTGATAGTCCTGGTTATCTCATCATCATTACTTGTACGCCATTGATAGAGCATTGAGACATCGGAAGCATCCATACGTTCTCTTGTGATTTCCTCATTAAAAATAGCCTTAAGATATTGAAATGCTTCCTTCTCACTAAACCATCTTTCCTTTATATAGGCTTGCACAAAGGGAAATACATAGCGCATATAGAAATACTTTCCGGACTTGTCCCAGAGACTAACCGACGACGTATCTAAAGACTTACTTCTTTTAAATTTTAAACATTGCCTGGCTGTATATCGTATAAATTCCTGGATAATTTCATCTTCGGAGTCATTGATTATATTGGGATTACAATCCGAAGAATCCTTACTTTCTTTTATATGGATAAGGCTTTCTTTTACGAACTTATATAAATCGCTGATGGTTGCAAAAATAAAGGCCAATATCCGGAGATTCATTTCCCGGCTGTTCTCATGATCCTCTTGCGGCAAAAGTGATTCATAAATAAAATTCCGCTCTGCTATGATTCTTTCTTTGAGATACTCATCCTTTTTATCAATAATATTGTCTAATATTGAATCAAAGACTTCATTTTGTGTTACATGAAATCGAATCGTTAAACTTACAACCTTCTCCTTGGCTACATTGTATATGCTTTCTTCCTGCCGTAAACCATCATTTTCTTTTTTGCGTTTTGTTTTATCAGTAGCTGAATCACCATCATCAAATTTTAGCGGGTACTTCTTTCGTATCTCATCTTCATTAGCAATCAGAATAACCCGAGAATTCTCATGTTCGCATAAATTATTTACATAGCCGAACAGTTCGCTGATATCTATGCTGGTTCGCTCTATATCATCCAAAACGTATACGATATGATCCGGCTGCGGTATTAATCGCAATGCTTTATCCAATTCCTCCTTTACGGATATACCAAGCGCCTTATTAAAGACCGGATTGGCTAAATTCAATGCTATATCACCGATGCGCATTGCCTTAGAAGGGATCTTTTTAGCTGTATACTTTGACACATAAAAATTAATAAACTGATGATAAATTACATCATCAAGTTCATTGAGACTTTTAACGCCAAACATTGACACATATATAAATCCCCATGACTTTTTATGCTTTGTTTGGAAAGAAGGGATAAACGTTTTCCGCAAATACCAGGTCTTCCCTGCGCCCCATGGGGCAGAAATCATGACTGCCTGGTGCAGCTTGTCATGTAATATATAATTGCTGAGAACTGAATCCAGTTTATTTAGATTGTCTGCCCTGATATTTTCCTTTTCCATATGATTGCCACCACCATTACATTCGAAACCCGGCACATTCAAATGCTTAATAAGTCTTGTCTTCCAGCCGGATTTCCACATAAAATCAAGTTTTTTCCCCCCCAAAAAAAATTAGCTCACTTTCCTGTATCATACCTTTTGTTCGGAGAATTGCAAAACTGAACATTACACCATTTTAAGAGCTCCTTTGGAGGATCTTCATAATAATGACAGTTACGCGAAAGAAAGCCGTCCTCAGCCAGTAGACAGCTCTCCTACATGATTCATGCTCGTTTCCTCTATAGTTATTTTTGCCTTTTCATCTTTCATTTCTTATCCCGTAAGGCTAAATCACATAGAAACCTGGACTCGGATTTCGAACCTGTAGAACTACAGGAGGATTTCGATCAAGAGTAGCACATGTAACAGCCCCATCTCCCAACTGTTGATAGAAACCGGAATTTTCAACATCCTTTCATGGAACAAGTGGAAATATCTCCACTAGTCCATGTGCCAAGGCAATTGGTGGGTCTATGAGCACGGAATAATCAGTCATCTAAATTAATTCTCTCAAACTGTATTGTATTATCTTTAATAACGATTTTATCAGCAGTGATAATGAATGATCCACCAATTGAGTTTTTCTTGATAAGCAATTTTATAAAAAATAAAAAATCCTGATCCGAACCGCGTTTTCCTAATAACTTGATTAATTCTCTTCCTGCTGATGTAAATGGAAATTGTGAAAAGTTAAATTCTTTTTCCGTATTTTCTTGACCACTACATTTAACGACCATACGTAACTGGTTATTGATAAGGGCAAATGGCCGGTCAGGTTTTACATTAGCACTCAAAGAAATAATACCGCTACTATTCATTAGCCCAAGGCCATCTAAATCAAGAATATCCTGATAAGTAATACCTACAAACTTCGAGTATTCTTGATCATTTGGAATGAATGCTTTATCTTCAGACATAAAGCAATGGCTACAAACTCTGTTAACTAATTCAGCTTGCTTTTGAGTGAAATTTTTTAAAATATCTAGAAGCTGTAGTGAATAGGTCCCTTTTTGATGTAATTCTCCTGCTAAAATTCTAGCCCAAAGGGCTTGCATTTCGCCGTCGCTGATATTACCAACAATATCATAAAATCTCATAAACCAGTCAAAGTCATATTTCTGATTTTGGTTAGATTGATTCTTGTAATCATTGTTGTATACTTTATCAGCCAATTCAGCAATATGTAAAAAATTATTAGCTTTGTAATACTCAGTATATGTCATATAACCAGAAGCAAGCAACTGATCAGCAACTTCCTGAAACTTTTTAGCTTTTAACTTTTCAAATTCTGCATCTCTGACTTTCTTCCTATAAAAAATGGCTGTAAATATTGCGCCAACTATCGGGCCAACCGGAGATATAGCTTTTAACCCATTTTGAAAGTATGATATCAAATCATTTCCATCCATATCTATTACTCCTGATTATTATCTAAAAATGACTTTACTTCACTTGCTGAACAACGAATATCACATCTATTTTCAGCCCTTAAACCACTCAATCCATTGTGCTTTGCGAACAAGGTATGGCTTCCTACTATATAAATTTGATTACAATATAAAGAGGGAAGAGTAGTACGAACAGTGTCATTGTCGATATACTTCATCCCTCTTTCTCTTTTTTGCCTCTAACCCTCATCTGGTTATCTTTCGTACCAGAGACGCATATCAGATGGATTTCTATGCAGTGGCACCAGATAGAACAGCACTCATCAACGGACAAGAGGTGCAACTACTGCATATTAACAGGAATAAGACTATCCATAAAGCATCAAAAATAATCAATCCCAATCAATTGTCTCTTCAGCCTTCTGTTGTACATCGATCTGCTGCTGTACATCCAGTGGAATGGCCACCCAATAGTTTTGGCGGCAAAGCTCAAGGAATTCATTAAAACGGTTTTTCTTATCCAACGCTTTAAGTGTCACAACTACACCATATCGCAGCCCATCCGGATAGCGGGTATCCAAACGTTCCTTCAACTTAATGTCCAATCCCCAGCCATTTGGGCCATATACCTTTTTGGGTCTTTTCCCGGAATTATAGCGTTCAATGATATGTTTCACATTATCCCATTTACGGAATAACTTTCTGGCTTCTTCTTCATTTGTATAGTCTCCTTCTTCAGCTTGGGCATTTTCATTTACTGACTTAATCCTCAACTTTTGATCGAAACGCCCAAAGTGGATATCCAGTTCAGTATTTGTATAATCAACTCCCTGATCTCGATTACATACAGGGAAATAACAGAGTGTCGCTTTTGCTATATAAGGATATTTATCGTTATAAACCGGTACAGGAATTTTTTCTGCAAGAGAATCATAGCTTTTAGCTGTCTCATAGAAAAAAAACTTAATTTCATCATTTGCACTCTCTACTATATCTCTAATGGATATCGGCGGAACACCAAATCCCTTTGCCTCCATATCCAGTTCCTTCTCATTCCACTTCGATGCGGAATCAATAAGAAGCGCTTTCGCCACTTCCCGGGGTAAATGGAGATTGTAAATCATATAAGCAACTTTCCTCGTAATCCAAGGGGCCGCAAAAGAAGTCCCTGCCATCCATACTTCGCCTAAACCGGTACAACCATGAAGCAATTCATTGGTATCCCCACCGAAGTAACTGACATCAGGTTTTCGGAAAAAAGATAATACCGGTCCCCTGCGAGTATAAGAAGCAGGTTCACCGTTCCTTCGAACTGAATTTACTACAATAGAATTGATGGAATCTGCCGGATCTCCCATGGGCAATCGACCCGTACGGTTCCTGTCATTTGTCCCCGCTACCACAAAAATAATGTCATACTCCGATTCCAGCTTATCCAGCAACGCTGCAACAGGAGAAATATAATTGGAATTAACAGGGAGCTCCGATCCAAGAGATAAATTCCATACCTTTATTTCCGGATTTTTTTCTACAATCCGCTTTATTTTCCTCAAAAGCGTAAATGATAAAACCTTTTCTCCTGGAGCAACGCCAAAATGCCTTACACGAAACCGCCCACATCCATCGTTATATTCTGAATTAAAAGCGGGTCCATCGACAATCAGCGAAGTAACTTCTGTCCCATGATCGATGGCTGCTTGATCTTGCTTTTCATCCTCTCCAAACCATTTTTCATAACTTACCCAGTCGTGGCAATATGCGCTTTCATCAAACGGGCCATCAATAACCCCCACTACCGGTTCATTTCCGGGCTTTGGAATACTTATTTGTTTAGGTATAGAAGAAGATTTTTCAAATTTAATCTGACTGAAATCAGGCAGAGACATGGAAATCAGGTATGGCGCATTTTCTTCCAACGCCTTCACCTGTTCCGGATATAAGAGCATAGTAGTCCCATCTATGATACGTTCTTGAGGCACATCGATTCCTAATTCTTTCATCAGCAGCACTGTGTCTTTCCCAGTCCTATAAATGGTAACAATCTGACTTCCTTCAGTCTCCTTAACGTAACGGGGTTCTGCAAAAAAAGCGACTTCCGAAGACTCTTCCAACATCCCCCCCAGCAGGCTTTTGGTAATGTTTAATTTGTTCATACAAGATAAGTATTTCTTTTGTAGCTTTGATACCTCTGATTCACTCATGCCTTCTGGTAAGTTTTTCGCTTTTCCTTCTTTTTTAGGCTGTTTAAAATAAAGGACTTTAAGGAAATTATTGTCTGCCAGCTCCAAGCCCATATTCCCCATAAATTGAATACATGCATCCAGCTTCCGTAGCGTTTCCTTCATTACTTTTAACGAAACAAAATGAGTAATAATATGGTATGGAAATCCTCCCTTTGTCCGACCGAATTTAGCGCCTACTATCGTTGCATTGGCAGATGTCTTTCCTCCAGAGAAGAAGTAAGATACCCGTCGACTTTTAGGAATAACTCGAGTATAGTGAACACTGACAAGTATCCCTCCAATTTTGTGATTTCTCTCCTTATCAGCAGCTAGAACAGAAAGCTCATGATATCTTCTCTTCAAGTCATCCAAAGTAATATGAGGATTTGACGAGTTGAATGCCGGGTAGCCGATGCTGCTTGTATTCGACTTGTAAAGAAATTTGCCTTTAAGCTGTACTATTCGGTTCATTTATTCTCCTCCCAATCCACGAGAGACACTACTCTTTGACATTTGCGTTAGTACACCAATCTGCCGGACAGTAAATCCCGCCTTCTTTAGATCAGACGGCGACATCTCTCGGGCTTGAGGGACCAGCATATAAAACAATCGTCTCATATATCCAAGTTCTTCACCGGGTGAACTGAAGGCCAAAGACGTTTTTATGTCATTCTTCAATTCTCCAGGCATTGGAATCTTCGAGAGTAATGAAAGAATTTTTTGTAAAAATCTTCCATCTTTCTTTAGGCCTTTATACTTACCAATCTCATTATCAAGAATGGCCTCTGCAATTTCCTGCAAATCATCTCTGCTGTATCGGTCAAAGTGAATGATTGCATCAAACCTGCGGCTCAAGGCCTTATCAAATTGCTTATATAAATTAGTTGTCGCAATGACAACCACATCGTCGTCCAGACTGTCCATACCCCGAAGAAGAGCAGACGTAGCACGTCCCATCTCACGCATATCATGACTATTAATACGGTCAAGAGCAAGCGCATCAATTTCATCAAATAGAAAAATTACATTTCGCGGCCTTGGATATGTATTCATTCCGGCAAAGAGATTTGCAATATTTTTAGCAGTTTGCCCCAGTCTGCTATCTACAAGCTGCCCTGCATCCAATTCGAGAAGTTCTCGTCCCAACATTCGAGCAAGCTGTTTAGCACTTTCTGTTTTTCCAGTTCCAGGAGCCCCTTCAAATAAAAACTTATGCACATTGGTCCCATGAAGGATTGCATTGGCAACCCCAATCAGATCCTGTTGAATTACCACCGGCAGGGGCAATGGTTCCTGGTTAAGGGGTACATTCTCAAAGTTTGATAAAGAAGCAGGCATAGACTGAACAGACAATGTATCCGTACGGGAAAGAAGTCCGGTTATATATTCCCCTAGTTCATAATCACCGTTCTTGTCAAACTCTTTTGCTATTTCATACGCTGTACGGCGGAATTCATTATCATTTCCATCCGTATGATATTTAATCAGATCGAGGATCATCTTTTTTTTCATGATACATAACCTCCCATAATTATTTTATCAAATTATGGGACGATAATCAATCATATTGGGACTGTACTCAAAATAATTTGACTTTTTCTGAAGGCTGGTGTAAGCTATAAATCGATGAAAGCTATTGGCGACAGTAAGTATTTTGTAAACACTTTGCAAAGAATAACAAACTGTTACTATCTGGCTGTCTTTCAAATAGACTGGAGAGGATATCAATTCTCCCTCCCGCAAGGGCCGAGTATCCGTCTTAGCTTGATATGATTATTTTAAATCAGGTATTTCGCAGTCCAAGCTGCTGAATATAAAAAAAGACCGACAAGGTATAAACCTCATCGGCCTTCTTGGAAATAAAGAGAATCATCGATTACTCTATACTCCCTAGTGACATACTCAGTATAGAATGATTCTCCTCTATTTTCAAGTTTTGGCGCAGGATTCTTTGGAAATTTTCCGAGAACCATATGTAGCACTTGGAAGAAAGGAGAATATGTAATATTGCGCAAAAAACGTAAAGTTAGAAAAAGTGGAATCATTTTTCGGGCATGGATTCGCCTTAAAGATGGCCGAATTATCTACGCACGTGATTATGGTCACAGAGGATTTCCAATAAGGACTTAATTGTCCCCATAATCTGACGAATTTGGAAGAAGCACTTCGTAGTCGAGTGCTTCTTTTAACTTGCCTATTTTCTTCGTTAATTAAAATCGCCTTCTCACTTTTATCCTAATTCTACCTGGCTATTAATATCCCGTAATCGGAAAATGACATATGAAAAAGAGCGAAGATTGTGCTCTGTAGCTTCGCCGCCGGAAGTGCTCTTCACTCTTCCCTCTTCTCTTATAAAATTACTTCTTCCCCAATATATACTCCCTCAGATCCTCATGGAGTATCCTCTTATAGTCCTCCACCCCAGGCTGGTCGAAAGCGTTGATATTGGCCATAGCTCCTTCATAGGCTATCGCCAGAAAGAAGAAATACATCAGTGCTCCCACGTGGAATGGCGTCAGTTCTGCCATAGCGATGTGGCAGCTCATGCGCTCTTCGGAGGCCAGGGCTTCCTCATTGGCCCTTCTGGCAGCGGCAAGCATACGGCTCATGGGGACCATGCCGCTTACGTCTTTTTCATCACAGAGTACAGACAAGTCCTCTGGCAGCTGTTCCACGGAAATGAACTGCACCAGCTTGTTTTTCTTTCCCTGCTGGTGCTCCTGGGTGAGGGAGTGCATATCTGTGGTTCCCACAGAAGCCACCGGGGTCCTACCGTTATACACTACATTTCCGTTCAGGTCATATTTCTTTCCCAGGGATTCTCCCAGAAGCTGGGCATACCACCAGCCGAAGGAGCGAAGCTTATCGCCATAGGGCATCACCACCTCGGCAGTTATGCCGTATTCTTTCATGGCGATGAATTTCAGAGCCGCCAGCATAAGCGCCGGATTTTCAGAAATATCTTCTGCCCGGCAGGCTTCCTCCACCATCTGCGCTCCCTGCAGAAACTCCTCTATAGGAATGCCTGCTAGGCTGGCGAAGACAAGGCCTACCTGGGAAAATACACTGAACCGGCCGCCGATGCCGTCAGGCACTGTAAAGCAGGGAAAGTGTTCCTTCTCTGCCAGAGGCCGAATCCTCCCCTTCTCCTTATCCGTAATGGCCATGAGATGGATATCACAGACTGGATCAAGCAACTTTTTCAGCCCCCGTACGGCTGTCACCGGCTCGATGGTGGTGCCCGATTTGGAAATCACAAGGAAAATCACCTTCATCCGGCGATTCGCAATTCACCCGGCTTCCCTTTTGATGCAGGAAGCCAGCTCCGTCAAACTTACCGGATCTACATTCTGGCCGGAAAAATAAATCTGGGGGTATCCCTTCCGCTCTTCTTTGGTGAGCTGGTTCCAGTATGGCCCGCAGAAGAGATCAAAAAGCACCTGATTTCCCAGATAAGAACCGCCGATGCCGATGGAAACGACCGCATCATAGCCTTTGGCTTCCTCTCGAAGTCGAAGGAGTGCCTCTCTTTCCTCCTTGGAAATCAGCACCTCTTCCTTGAGCATATATGGCAAATGAGGAAAGAGGACCTGATCTCCATCCGATCCTTTCCCGCTCTGCCGCAGCTTTGATATATCCCCGGCGGCCCTTCTGATCTGCCTGCTATAGGTGTCTAAGTCCTCACGCTTTACACTCCACCGATTTCCCAAAAGATGCTTGATATCAATCAAAAGTTCATTTCCAATATTCATACTGCCACCATACTCAAACTATTTAGATTCCCATTTCATACTGCTATTCTCGTATTTGAACTCTGCTATTTTCAAAATTACAGAGGAAGCGATTTCAAATATTCCCGAAATCCTTCTCCCAGGTCTTCCCGCCGGAGAGCAAACTCCACCACCGCTTTCAGATACCCCAGCTTATTGCCTGTATCATACCGCTTGCCGGTAAAATTATAGGCATACACATTCCCGCAGCGGGCCATGACACGGAGGGCATCAGTAAGCTGGATTTCACCACCCTTGCCAGGTTTCGTCTGCTCCAGGATATCAAAGACCCCAGGAGTAATTACATACCTTCCCAAAGCGGCAAACCGGCTGGGTGCTTCCTTGATAGACGGTTTCTCTATCATATCTACGACCTTCAGCAGGTCTGGATTTTCCGTCCTTTCTCCCTTGATAATCCCATAGGCAGATACCTTATCCTCCGGCACCACCTGACAGCCAACCTCCGTACTTCCAGTCTCATAGTAACGGTCCATGAGCTGCTTCAGCGCCGGTTCTCCATTTCCGGTGTATACGATATCGTCACCAAGAATAACGCCAAAAGGCTCCCCATCTACAAACTCCCTGGCACAAAGAATGGCATCTCCCAGGCCGCGCATATAGGGCTGACGGACATAGTGCACTTTAATATCCGAAATTTTCCTGATTTCCTCAAGCACCTTCAACTTTCCTGATTCCAGCAGGTGCTGTTCCAATTCAGGAGAAGAATCGAAATGGTCCTCAATCGCCCGCTTGGCATGGCCGGAAATAATGAGGATTTCCTGAATTCCGCTGGCCAGGATTTCTTCCACAATATACTGAATAGCCGGTTTATCTACAATAGGCAGCATTTCCTTGGGCATAGCTTTTGTTGCTGGAAGGAAACGGGTACCAAAGCCTGCGGCGGGAATGACTGCCTTACGAATTTTCTGCATTCAGATTCTCCTTGTAATTATCTATCAATGATTTCCAATCGGTGATACCAATAAGTTCATCATATATCTTCATTGTCAGCAAAACAAGCAGACGAAGCAAAACATAGTAATTATATTCATGATTTACCTTTGGCCCATACACTTTCCCATGAGCATAAAGATTTCTTAATTGCGGCCCATTAGATGAACTAATCGTATTTAGATAATAGTTAAAGTACCGTCCTTCCTGCTCAGACAGCAAAGTCTCACCTAAAAGAATCATATCACTTTCTTGTAAAAATTGAATTGCCTCCAAATTTCTACTTGATTGACTATAATAAGCAGTCTCACAAAAATCGAAATGATACAAATCCCGCAGCACCCTTATTACATATGGATTTGTCCAAGATAAAACTCCATCACCTGATATATACAAATAGCCCTTATTTATAAGTCTCTGAATAGGTTCACTCTGATAGTCTGCAAAATCATCAAGATGCATTGTCCCCTGACAAATCAAGTCATAGAAGCAATTACATTCCTCTTTGATCACCTTTGCATGACGAAGAATTGACTGATCTGAAAAAAGAAGATACGTAAGTGATTGAAAGGGCTTACCTTTTCCATAAAAATATTTTGCCTTAATAAGGCTGGGAATTTTTCTATAATCCGCCTTTAGCGGCTGGTACTGAATATAATCCCAGTCTACACTTCCTTTAGATACATAACAGGAATATTGATAAAAGATGCCTTCTATGCAGTTTGCCACAGCTTCAGCACGTGCATTAAATCCCACATTCTGCCTCAGTAAATTTATATGAAATCCTGTGATGCCAAGCCCTTCAGGTAAATAGCGATTATAGAACCACTCCAAAATATCTTCTAATGGATGATGCATCCTTTCCAGCAAACTACAATAAGCAGCCAGGGTGGAATAATAAAATGAATCATGCCACCTGAAATATATGCTTTGTGAATAATGCTTTTTCTGTGGAATTTGGCAAATATACTCAAAGGGCCTCAAATCATGCTCATGAGAAATAGCAACGATTCTATTTCGAGAGTCGCAAAAATAAAATGGATAATAGAAATTTTGCAATAAATGCTCATTTGACATATTCCCTATGACAAAGTCCTCACTGTAGGAGAAAAAATTCCGATTATAATCCTTCGCCAAATTCAGAAAAGGGGCCCTCTGCTTCGGAGAAAAATCAATACGTATCTTAAGCGGTATATGTAAAGTACCCTCATCCTTTGAAATAGTATGTATGATAATCTCATATTTCCTTTTGGCTTCCGCTTTGACTTCAGCGCTTACAGGAAAATCGGAAGAGAGAACCATTTCCAAATATTGGGCCGATGGACTTGCACTCCGAATAAATCGCGTCAACGCTTCATCCATATGTTTTTGTGTATACTCTTTAGGAAAGTAATACCACATTCCGTCAGTACTCAAATAGTCGTTGAAAATAAAGCGGTATGAAAAAGAATAGTCATCCAGCAGCTTAGTTAATTTTGTTTGGAATGCATTGACAATATCTTTATGTTTAAGGATTTCATCCAAAGTTTTCTCCTGGATTTGAGGAAACGAACATAAACTTATAAACTGAGAAACACTCAGCTGCCGATACTTTTTAGTTTTATCAAGCGCATTCCAAAAATCAGAAATATAATCTAATTCAATATGTTCGTATTGCTCAATCATGCTGCCAATATCAAGAGAGCTAAACAGCCTCTGCGCTTTATGAAATGCTTGAGACAAAAAAGGATATTGCGAATCATATTTTCCCTTTGCCACATCATTGAAATGACTATAGCCGATACCGACATTATAAAGCTCCAGTATATCATTCAAATCGAATGTATCTTTAGATTTCTCAGGCAGGGCATTATCGGCAAATAATCGACTGATTTGCGGCAGCCTCTCATCCCAAAACAGATAATTTACTAAGTCATTATCTCCATAATATTTAATTCTATTTACCAATGATTTTCACCTCCTCCGTCCAGTTACATTTTACATAAGTTATGGGGCTTCTAGTATTACACGATGGTGAGCTACAAGATACGCTGTCAAGAGCTATCCACGTTTCCTAAAATTAGCACAAGGGATCTGTCCCATGCCCCGTGCGATGAGAAAGGCTAAATCAACAAATACAGACAAATCAAGAATTCTGCACCTGCAGTATGCAACCGGCTCTCTATTGCATATTGTACGTCTTCCACATACATAATAAAAAGCAGAAACACTGTATATCAATAATAGGGTAAATCCCGGTTTAAGAAATATGGATTGGTATAATCTTCCCTGGCTCTATAAGTCCAAACTGTAATGGGTTAAAGCTAAAATAATCTTTTCTCATATCATTATCAGTCTTCACCTTTGGAATATAAAAAGACCTGATGTCAGGATTTACAAGTGACAGATGAACATATTGATTAATATAGCCCGACAAGGCAGAAGGAATGTTAAAAAGCAGGTAGGGACCAAATCGTACCGCATATAAAATAATATTTGCAGCTATAGCATTTAAAGCTGTCTCCAGCGATGCATCCGCAAAACCATTACCCCGATCATGTTTTACATGATTATATTTATCATACCATATAAGAGACTTGGTGGGCTGATTCTCATTCCAATCGTCAAAAGGTTTAAAAGGATGTAAGTTCGCATAGGGTTTAAATCTAACTTCATAGTCCGTAAGGTGGGCTGGTTTATTCAATTTTATAAAGTCCTTTGATGTATAGTTTCTTCCCTGTGGATGTATTTGATTTGCCCTAAGTATATGCCTGCATTGATTTTCAAATTCCGTAGAGGCAAGAATAATCAGTTCCCTAAGCCGATGCCCATAGCAGGAAAGATTACACTCTACCGGTTCCATGTACGAAAATATGTCAACAAGTTTTTGAAGAAGCAGAAATAATGCCTGACTTTCATCTTCTTTTTCCAAAGATGTGTATCGGAGTCCCTGCTGCAGCTCATTATATTCGCTTATTCCCGGTCGCCAGATGGAAGGGTGAGAAACTCCAACCTCCTCATACATGGATTGAATATTTTCCGCACCGAATTGATCGACCACCCACTGTGTCAATGAAGTTCCATCTTTTTTCCCTTCCATTACAGTAAGCCCCGCGAAAATAGTATATAAACCTTCTCCTCTGCCATACATATGAACATAGAAATCTCCATCTTCATAAACAAATCTCAATGGACATTCTTCATCTAACCGGCTATTCGGAACCAAGTTAGGTAAAGTAATTTTCGTATTATGATAACAGATGGCCTTCATTAAAACCGCCTCCTCAAACTATGCAGTACCTTTCTACAAAGCTCTTTATTTAAAATATAGCCTAAAGATTCTTTCTCACCATGCAGCCTGCCATAAGTAAATTATACGATGCAAGACGCACTGCCTATCTGAAGTCTGTTTGTAAAACCATAACACTGTTTCCTGCCCAATCAAGCTCAATTTTATCGAATATGCAATTTATGTAAAACAGCCTGGATTTTCTCTCGTTCCCTCTGATTCATAGCAAAGGCATATACCATTGCCACATATAAGACTGTATACATTGCTGCCTTCAAAACGAAAGGCACTATTCCCCTTTGAGGCAAAAGGTACACATTGGCAACATATCCTATCACAAGACATACACCTGTAACCAGAGATATTCTGCCTATCTGTCTCCAGAAGGAAGCGATGGCCAGATGGATTTCCTTTGCATAGTACCAGTTCATAATAAATCCATTTCCCACAATCATGGAAATACCGGTAGCCACTGCACAGCCAATACCGCCATATTTGATTCCCAGTGGGATAGCGAGGAGAAGATTCAAAACCCCTGTGAGAAAATAAATGCGAGCCCGGAAATCATAACGGTTCATGGCCTGCATAATGGCAAGTCCTATGTTTTGGATCAAATCTACTGTAAATGGAAGAATAATGAGAAGAGTAATGATATAAGAGTCTTCAAACCCTGGTCCTGCCCATAAGGCAATAAACTGCTTTCCGAAAATGATAAAGCCCGTTGCCACCAGGGCCAGAAGATAGTACTGCCATCTGCCAATCTGAATAAAGAGCTCAGAAAGGTTGCTGATGGGCTCCTTCCTGGCCACCATGCCGGTAACATGCGGAAGATACACGCCGGATATGGCTGTAGAAAGGGCCATATAGTTCATATAAATCAGGGATGCAATAGAATATACCGCCACCGCCGCTGTCCCGCTAATAATTCCCAGGATAATCTGATTCGTTTTCCAGAAGACCTGGTCAATCAGGGACACAGCAAAAACGCTCAGGGCCAATTTCTTGAACTCTGAGAAAAGCTCATGGTTCCAGTAATGAAAATGAATTTTCACGTGAAGGTCATGGAAGCAATAATAAACCCTTGCTCCGCTGAGCATCAGATTCAATATAGTCTGCACAGCGGCTACGGAAAACGCACTGGGATGACGCTGCAGTACCAGCACTACAAGAACAGGCTGAAGCACCAGCTGTATGGTTTCCATTCCTTTTAAAAAGAAAAAACGCTCTTGGGCATTAATCACAGAACGGAAAACCATAGTAGATAAAGTAATGACAATATTCAAAAGCAAAAGCAGAAAAATCTGCTTTGCTTCATTTACTTCCGATACTGTCATACTTCCTGCGAAAATAACATCCAGAAAACCATAACAGATAAAGCCTATAACCAGTGCCAATACAGTCACTGCACCATATCCACGAACAGAAATGGCAAGTATATTCTCCATGCCGATGCTATCCTTCAATGCTCTGTACTTGGCATAAAACCGGATAACTGCAGCAGAAAGGCCGAAATCCATAATGCTGAAATAGGCGATTAAAGATCCCATGAGCTGATAAAGTCCATATTCGCTTTTGCCGATGAAATGAAGGAGTATCGGTACATAGAGAAAGCCTATAATCACTTGGAGAAGAATATTCAAATAGCTGAGAAAAATTCCTAGCTTACGCTGTTTCATGATATTCTATCGCCTTATTATCGAAACTATATACAACTGCATAAGAAAAAGCCAAAATAATCCAATACGCATAAAGCAAGGTTAAAGATCCATTTCCTCCTGCAACTGCGCTTCCTGTTAAGGATATCATCGTAACCAATACCTTTGTCTGGTTTTCATCTCTTGTCACCCGCAAAATCTTTAAAAGTCTAATGAATACATAAATAAAAGGGAACACATAAACCAGTAACCCCAATAATCCATTTTGCGCAAATCTTGAAACATACTCATTCATCGCATCAAGTCCATATCTCAGCGGTCCCTGCTCATCATAGTGTGTAACCCACATATGGACTTCAGAATCAGCCAAATCTCTATCATTAAAGTTATGCACCGTATAGGAAGACCCAAGAACATTTCCAACACCCAAAATGGGATGCTCCAAGCCAGTTACAATATTCGCGTGAATCAAAGCATAGCGAGCCCCATTACTCCTTTTAGTAGAGCTTCCCAAAGAACCGACATTGTCTTCCATATAAGAAGACAATGTCACTTTTTGAATGTCCTCCCCCTTCTGCATAGACATATTTATAAATCCAACCGACAATGCCAATGAAAAAAGGGAAATACTGCAAATGCATAAAAACTTCTTAATCAGATTTTTCTTATGCAGATAAAAGATTCCAAGGAATAAAAGAAATAATATTCCCCAGTACATAGCTACTGCTGTCCTGGCTTTTGTCAAGAAAATCATAAACGTGTAGAACGTAATAAGAATGAGAATTCCTATCGATTTTTTTGTCGATAGCAAATACTTTCCCCATAAAAACGGCATAGCAAAGGCAAGATAATTTCCCATCCTTGATGGCTCTGAAAGTAACGAGCGAAGCTGGCCTTTCCATAAAAGCGGCGGCCACCATCCATGATCTACTGCAATTGGATGAATCATAGGATTAATTACCGTAAGAAAGTATGTAGCACTAGCCGATCCCGCCAAATACAGAATTTCAATAATCGAATAAAGACTTAGAAATGCAATCCCTGCTATTACTGCCTTCGTAACTAAATGATAATAAAAATTAGTATTTTCCCTAAAAAAATGATATAAAATAAATGAAAATCCAAAGGTATATAAAGTGGTAAAAATGATTGTTTTGAAAGCACGTACATAAATCCACAGCATTGTTAATTGCTTCTGCTCGATAGAAATTCCATGAGTATTCAAGAACGTCAAAGCTGCAGGTAATTTCTCAATCTGATTACTGGGCCCGGATAAAAGCTCTGTAAAGTATGGGTAGCTGATAAGTCCCCAAACATTACTTGCAAAAAGCACAATTAGCAAGACCGTAATATAACTTATGAATTCAAAGCCTTCCTTTTTTACTGTAAAGCCGCGTTTATAGATGGTATATATAGAGAGTAAAAGTAATACAAATAAAAAATACCAAGAAAGCTTTGAAGAATACCCACTACTTAAGGTAGTAAGCTGCAACGCCTTCGGTATATTATCAAAAATCAGGCTAAAAACAGCCCCAAAAATCAAAATAATTGTAAAACGTCTTTCTTTAAAATCATTATTGTTGTCTAATGAATTCATTAATTTATCCCCCTATCATAGTACTACAATTGATATTTACCACAAAATTTAAATCGTTTACGAGTGATACTTACCACCGCATCTCCTCATATATATAATAGCACATCAATATAATACAACCCAATAGGCTTGTATCGCAATGTATTTTGGGCTTCCGATACGACCACTGACGACTACAGATTTAGCTCGTTTCGCTCATTGAGTATCGTATGCTTCCAGCGACAGCCAATAAACAAGGCGCCCTACATTCCTATAGGACGCCACTTTCATTGGCTATTTACAATTTACAATTTATAATTTTCAAAATTCCCTCTCTACCGCTCCTCGATCTTCGATCTTCGATCCCGACCTCGATCCCGATCCCGATTCTGATCCCGATCCCGATTCTGATCCCGATCCCGGCCGCGCCATCAGGCGCCCCTAGCCACAAGCCCCATTCTGCCGGGAGATTTCTCCACTCCGCTCCGACCGTCGAAATGACGATGTGGCGCCCCGATCCCAATCCCGATCCCGGTCCCGGCCGCGCCGTCAGGCGCTCTCGACCGTGCTGCCCCGCTGACTGGTATTTACCGGCATTTCACTCACTTATCATTCTTACCAAGATCCTTCGCTCTGCTCAGGATGACAGTGGACGGCTGGGCTCCCCGATCCCGATCCCGACCTCGATCCCGGTCCCGGCCGCGCCATCAGGCGCGAGTCACCAGTGCCACTGCCAGAAGTCCTGCCAGTCCCAGGGCTCCATTTCTCTCCCGTCTAAGTTCTCTTCTGTTTTTTCTGCTCCCCTCTGGCGTACTCTTCGAAGGATTTCCTTACCATCTCTAAGGCTTTCTTCCTCTCTTCCGATTGATTCTCCAATATCCTGAGCTGTTTTTTGAGCCTCTCTGATTGTTCTTTCTGTTTCCCCTTCTCTTCCAAGGCTCTGTCCAAATCCGATTCCAGCCTGGAAAGCTCTGTTTCCGTGATCCGGTACGTTTTCTCCGAGGAAAATGGTGAGGCTGCATCCACCGGCAAAGCCCAGAAGAAAAGTAAGAAGAAGAAGAAGAGGCAGAAGGCGGCGGCACAGTGTTTCATCATTCATCACCATCCGTCTTCTCCAGGATCTTGTTTCCGTCAAAGATCTGCCCTGCCACTTCCAGATGGTCCGTAAACTGCCAGATTCCCGCTTCCTTTACGGTACATTCCTTCCACCACTGGGCGGCCCAGAGGGTATGACTGCCAAACTCCGAAGCCCGGATATGGCTTGAAAGCCAGCTGGCGCTGGCGTAGATGCCTGCCCGATAGCCCGCAGCCGCCGTTCCTTCACAGAAGGCGTGGCACATCCGGTTAATCACCCCCGGCCTTGGAAACTCCCTTCCCCGATAAGAATCCTCTTCCACATCCCAGAAGACCCCCAGGGGAAGATGTTTGGGCATGAGACCGCAGTCCTTGAGGATGGAGAGAAGGAAATCCCTTTCCACCTCCATCTCTCCCCCATGGCGGGCATAGCCGAAGTGGTACACCCCCAGTTTCAGTCCCGCTTCATGGGCTCCGTTCACGTTTTCATAAAACCGGCTGTCCAGATAAGCGCTTCCGTAGCCTGCCCGGATGATGGCAAAGCCTATACCCTCTTCTGCGATTTTCTTCCAGTCGATTTTTCCATTGTGCTCTGATACATCGATGCCTGTTGTCATATAGCTTCTTGTCATATTGCTTCCTTTCGTTGTAAATTACCCTACTGTCACCGGAAAGTATGACCGGGGATAGAGTCATGAGTGACCTTGTTCCGTTTGTTTTATTGTCGGAAGGGACCGGGACCGAGGATGGGGCCGAGGATGGAGTCATCGGGGATAGCATCCCGTTTGTTTCATTGTCGGTAGGGACCGGAACCGAAGAACCCACGCCGCAGTCGCCCACAATCCTGATCTCGCCCCCGATCCCGATCCCGATCGCGCCATCAGGCGCCGGGGCCGAAGATTGTGTCATGAGTGACGCTATACCGTTTGTTTCATCGACGGTAGGGACCGAAGCCGAGGTCGGGACCGAGGAACCCACGCCGCAGTCGCCCACAATCCCGATTCCGATCCCGATCCCGATCCCGATCCCGATCCCGATCTCGACCCCGGTCCCGTTCCCGCCTCCGGCGCTCCCTCACATCTTTTTTCTTACGAGCTGGGCCAGCCGCTCCAGTCCCCCTGCCCCTGCTTCTGACATGTTTTCTACAATGGACAGTGTTTCTGTCACCACCAGATAGCTCACGATGGCGCTGGTAAGAAAGGGAGTGGCTCCGGAGCTCTCTAGAAGAAAATCCGCCCCTGCTGCGGTCATGACGCTCACATTATAGAGGATCAGTTTCTCCATGCCCTGTTTCTTCATGACCTGGCTGCTGATAAGTCCCGCCCTTCTCGCCGCCGGAATAGCTCTGAAGGCTTCCCAGAGCCCAGGGGCCGTACATCCCTGATTCTTGAGCCAGGCGGCTCCTATGGCCATCCAGCGGGTGAGACAGTCCATGAAGACCATGAAAACAAAAACCATGAACATGATCAGCTGTGTTTCAAAGGATAAAAGCGCCATCCCTACCGCCGCCAGCAGTGCTGATAAATCTTTATGCATCATCATTCACGCTCCTTGTAAAGATTTCTAAAATTCTTGCCATATAAGAAAATGGGTTCGGCAGGAAATCCCCGCCGGACCCGCCCCTTCAAAATTTCACAAGGCCGCTTCTCATTCGGTCATGTCATAGGTTTCCACCACACGGATACCGGCCAGAGGTTTGGTCTGCAGGTCGGCGATAGCCTTTCCCGCTGCCATGAGCTGATCATCCGTGGCATCCACACGGAGCTGAGAATAGCTCAGATTCTTCACAGCCTTCGCGCCGGAAGTGGTGGTACCATTTTCCACACGGATTAACATTTTGCTGTCAGTCTTGCTCTTTGCTGCTGCCATGGTTATATGCTCCTTTATTGGAAATCCTTCCAGGTGTGCCTGGTACGTTGAAAAATGAAATCCTGAATCAGGTGCCGGGAAACCATCATCCAGGCCCTTCGTCGTTAAAGCGCTTTACGCCAGCGCTTCCTCCGTGGTACTGATAATTACCGCCTTGGACAGCTTATCTGCTGTCAAGCCGGAGCGGTTCACCAGCACAGCCGCAATGGCTGGTGCCTTTTCCTGCACCTCCGCCAGTGTCAGATTTTCCTTGGGATCAGCGATGGTGATGCTGATGCTGCTTTTGGAAGATGTGGTGGTAAAAGTGAGTTCCAGTTTCTTCATAGTCGTGTCCTCCGTGAAGAAATAAAAGGGAAACCGTAGAAGATGCCATTTCCCACCCCGTACGCTGATGGATTTTCTGGCCCTTCATACATTTATATTGCATAAGGCCCCTCTTTTTACAACCTGTACATATTTTTATTTTCCATTAATCGCAGCCGCCTACGGCGGCCCCTTTCCACCACTTCGTGGTTACTCTTCACCATAGATGGGGCAGGCGGGTTTAGGGCTGTGAGCCCCGCCCCCCTGACTCCCGATCCCAATCAAAGTCCTGATTCGATTTAGATCCCAGTCCTGATCACATCCTCAGAAGCTTCACCACTTCCGGATGGCTCTCCAGGAACTTCTTCAGATTCTTCTTATGTTTGGAAACTCCCTGCTGGCTGATGCCCATGACAGCACGCATTTCCTTAACCGTCAGTCCTTCTGCCAAAAGCAGTGCCACCTGGAGAAGGCGGGGCGGGCAGTCTGCATTCCGGAGAATTCTCTCCGTTTCCTCCATGGCCAGGGTTTCCGAGCAGCATTCATAGCCCTGCTCCTCCAGTCCATCCAGTGACTGCCCTTCCATCTTATGCTGTTTCCAGCAGCTGCGGAGAAGATAGTTCACATGCAGATGCAGCCGCTTACATACACACGCCGGGAAATGGTCCGCCTTCTTAGGATCATAGGTCATGGCACACTTCCAGAAATACTCCCACAGGTCCTGTTCCAGATCCTCGCGGTTGAACAAGATGCTCCTGCTCCTGGAAACCTTGTGCACCAGCGGAAGGAACCGTGTATACAGTTCCATCTTTGCCGCTTCATTTCCATGCTGTACTTCTACAATAATATCCTTCAAAGTTTTCATAATAATTACCCTCCATTCAGTAAACAGGTAAAAATAAGAAAAGATTGAAGAAAAGCTTTTCTTCTAAGGTGAAGCATTCACTTCACCAGGCCTGACTGTAGAATATCAGCATCTCTTCCATTTGTAAAGAACGCACGTTCGTATATTTCCGAGCAAAACTATCCCATTTCAGACCACTTTTATATAAAAATCTCCCTCTCCGGTATACTTTTATACAAAACTTTCCGCCATACAAGAAAGTTTTTAAAAAACCGGACTTTTTTAAAGACCTTGAAATGAGATAAAAGCACTGCGTCCATGATGCTGGATTGATGCAAAGCCTACAGTTATAAAAGACCAATAAAAAAAGACGCCTTCAAAACGAAAGCGTCACCTACGCGCCGCTAGACGGCGCCCCACCTTCCACCACTACCGTGGCCCCCCATTCCCGATTGCGGGGGTGGGCAAGTTTTAAAAAAGGGGGAAAAAGCAGAAACCCACCACACCCCTTACCACCGGAGCGTAGGCATCGAGCGGAGCGGAGTTGAGAAATCTCCCCGCACTATGCTGCCTGTCGTAAGCAGGAAATACGTTTCCCGCCACAATGTCAGTCTGAAGTCTGATCGTCTGACCATCTGACGTCTCCCACTGTATTGTCTCTACCTCCTCAAATCTCAAACCTCAAATCTCTTTCCTATACTTCCCCTCCTTCACATTGAGCAATCAGCTCACAAAGCCTGGCGCCGATTTCTTCCAGCTCCACCTTTTTCTTTGACTGCATAGTCTTATAAGCAAAAGATTCTCTGTCAATATCCTCTGTATGTTTCCACTGCTTAGTCCGGACTTCCTCGTTTGTTGGGAATGCATCAAGTAAGTCTGTTTCCAAAGCCCCCTCTTTAAGGGCCGCTCGTTTCTTCGTTTTCTTCTTTTTTACTACTCCCTTGAGCTGCGGCCTTTCAAAAGACACATCTCTGACCACAGAATCCGCCTCTGCCGGATGCGCCTTCGGCGCTGGTGGCACCGGACCGGGTGCCTGGATAGAGCTATCAATCATGCCAATGTCTGCGGCGATTTTCCTGGCTTCTTCGATTCTTTCTTCATTGCCCGTCGTGTTCTTGCAGGATTCCAGACGCTGGCCATTCCTCAGCTCCAGATAGGTATGTCCATCTTCCCTGCTGAATTTTCCCAGATACTTGAAATCCACATACATAACACCTTTGGGTCCACGAATCGGTACAAAGAGCCTTCCGTTTTGGAAATTCCTGCATGTTTCCCAACTGTTCCCTATACCGATACTATCCCACAAGAGCCCGCAGACTGCTGCATACTGCTTAAACGCTTCACATTTTTTAGCCCTCAATATGGGTTTTACATGGATTTTATTGTTTTCCTCGTAATAGAAATCCACCTGCGACCTTCCCGCCGTCACCATGGCGAAAACCTTTTTCCCTTTTAACTGCTGTACATAAGCATCAAGTTTCATTCGTCTCCTTTCTATGACCCCAACCCGGAGCCCATTTTCCGTTTGCCAGTGAAGATTTTTTATTTCTTAGCCTTATCTTTATTTATTATACTATAAATGGAATAAGGACGTGCTGTATTCACATAATCATGTTGTCATATTTTTTCAGAAAATTTTATCCACAGGTTGTAAAAAAGTCCCCCTTATGCAATATAAATGTATGGAGAGGCGAAAGAAACTTCCTTCGCGAACTGTGGAAATGAATTCCCTTTCAAAAGCCCAGTGATCATCCCTGCAGGATGGGCCAGAAAGGAATGAACTCAAGCTGATGATCATGGAAAATCTCACGCTCTCCCCGTAATCCTCTAGGCGCCTAGAAATTACGGAAACAATACCAATGACGAAAACACGGATTTGCATCCACATACAGCATGAGCCCGCATTCCCGGACGACAAGTTCAGGGTTGCTGCAGGGAGTCCCCTTCCTGCAGTCCAGCGTTGACGCCTGATTCTGAGAGGCCCGCAATACTGACTGGCACGGATCCCGTATCCGTGTTTTTGTCGTGCATAAAACACCTCCTCCCTGATGTCTGATGTCTCTCACCAAATTGTCTCTAACTCCTCAACCTTCAATTCTCTTTCCTCAAATCTCTCTTATCCCTGTCATTTCGAGCGAAGTCGAGAAATCTCCCAGCACCATGCTACCCGCCGTAAGTAAATGAAACGTCACAAGCCACACTGTCAATCTGAAGTCTGGTCGTCTGACCATATGATGTCTCCTACTGTGTTGTCTCTACATCCTCAATTCTCAAATCTCAAACCTCTTCCCTCAAATCTCTCTTTCCGTATGTTAAAATAAAGACAATAATAACATATGTTTCCGGAAGAAAAGAGGAGATTCTATGGACGAACCTGCACAGCCCGTTTTCGATGAGTACGGCTACCTCACGCCGCCCGGCCCCCACAAGGGCAGCCTATGCCATATCCGCCTGCATTTCGTAGAAGGCATGTTCCCATCAGAGTCACGCCCACAGCTTTTCAGGGTCATGCTCGGTATTATCAGGGAATTTATAAACCTCCTCCACACTGACTGCTTTCAGGTCTGGGTTGGCGGCGTCTTTATTTCCAATAAGCCAGAACCGGAATGTACGGAAATCTGTTTTGTCATCGCCCCTGATGCCTTTAACAATGCCGATGAACATACCCGCGCAGCCCTAGCTAAATTCATGCATCCTGAAACCGACGTTACTCACATGGCAAAATGCATACGACAGAATATGGGATGCAGCATTCACCTTCTTTTAGAAGAGAACGACTCCAACTCTCCCTCCTATCTTATTGACCTGTGTTTCAAGAAGATGATGCAAAATCTTTTCCGTCTCGGCGGAGACCGCCATCCCCGGGGCTACTTTATTTGCAACGCAGAAGGGACTATCGAAGATGATACAAGACAAACTGAAACAGCTCAGTAAAATGAAGCGTGAGCTTTCTATCGAAGAAAAAATGCTGAACTACTATACAAAGCATGCCCCCGAAGGAAAGGTTACCTTCACCATGCAGGTAGCTGATGAGATCAACCGGCAGGCCTATGAGAAAAAGAAACAGCTCATTGCAAATCTTGAAAAAGAAATTATCAGGGAAGGAGAAATTATCAACCTCCATTTCACTATCCCCGATCTTCCTTCCGGCATGATGCCCCTGACCGCGTTCAACAACTTCACTCGCAATCTGGATGAGACCATTCGCCTGATTGGTGAAGACATCATCAGCAAGATGGAAAGCTGCACTAAAAAAGCCAGAAACCGGCATAGGAAATTTTATAACCCTAAAATCCAGCTCCTGTCCATGACCCCCGGATCCTTCAACGTCCAGCTGGGTGCCCTCAACGACCCAGACTCTCTCTTCTACGGAACCAATGAAGAAAGAAAAGTGAACATTCTCTACAAATCCGGTACCCGCCTTTTGGACATCATGTATACCCTGGGCCATCGGGATGACATGAACCGCCTGGCTGATGATACTGATGAAATTCTGGAATCAGTGCAGTCCCTCTACAGAGACATGGACAAAGACAACCTCTCCCTGGACATCACCTGGACTCGCCATCCCACTAGAAGCACCTTCACCATCCTCCACAAAGACACCGCCCCCATCGCTAAAGCCCTCAAGGACTACGTAGAGCGGCGCCAACAGGCCAGCCAAATCCGGCGCTTCACTGGCACTATCACCACCCTCAGCATGGAAAAATCCTTTTTCCGTATTAAGCAAAAAGACGGCACCATCAGCACCGTCAAATTTGATAAAGCAAAAATTCCCGACCTTATGGCCCATGAAGTCAATCCGCTTTATCAGAAAGAGTATGCCATCTACGTAACCTGTGAAAACAAGCCCAAAAAGAAGAACATCTACCGGTTCCAGCGGTTTGAAAACTAAGAACACAAAAACTCCCCTTTGCCATGGGGAGTTTTTGTGTGACTATATTGCAATTTCTGCTCCGTTCCTGAAATCCCGTGAAATTATATCTAGAATTCATCTGATGCCTTTCTGAAATGTTCGGTAGATACTGACATTTTACTGATATTTTACCTCCTGGTTAGCTCGAGCTTTCCTCTCAATAGGCATATAATTATATCTAGCAAGGAGTAGATTTCTATGGATATGCCAGCTAATGCCAAGATGCAGACTATCTCGGGGAAAAAGTATGTCTTTATTGATACTCCCCATTGGAACGCAGAGAAGCATCGCGGGGAGCATAAACGCCGCTATATTGGGAAAATAGTAGGGGGACAGTTCATTCCAAATGGGAAGTATCTGCTATCACTGGAGAAATCCGGAACGGTTAAACCAGGGCCGGTGCCTGTTACCGAATGTAAGCGGCAGTTTTATGGAGCGACCTATCTCCTTGACCAAATTGGTGATAAGCTCGGAATTGTGGATGATTTGAAAGCGTCCTTCCCCGACAAGTATAAGCAGCTCTTGTCACTTGTCTATTTCTTTGTCTTGGAGGAAGGCATGTCTGCTTACCGTTTCCGCAAGTGGGCGTTGACTCATAAGCATCCCTATGGCAGGGACATCCCTTCCCAGCGGATTAGTGAGCTTATGGGCTCCATTGATGAAGCTTCAAAGATGAACTTTTTCCGTCGGCAGGCTCGACGCAGAGCGGAGAAGGAGGTTCTTGTTTTTGACCCCACGTCGATTTCTTCTTATTCTGAGCTGATTAAATTTGCCAAGTATGGGAAGAACAAGGAAGGAGACCATCTGCCACAGATTAATCTAGTTCTGCTGTATGGAGAAGTTTCACGGCTTCCGGTTTATTTCCGCAAACTTACAGGAAATACGGCACACGTCAGTCTGATACGAAATCTGATGCTGGACATTGATTTCCTGGATATGAAGAAACTGAGCTTCGTTATGGACAGAGGTTTCTACAGCAAGAAGAATATTAATGACCTGATGAAGCATCACCATAAGTTCCTCATAGGTATTAGATGCGGACTGAAAATTGCCAGGAAACATCTTGATGAGGTCCGTGGGGAAAAGCTGATCAGCTGGGAAAATTACAATGATGATGCATGCCTGTACGCCATGAGCTTTACCGATGAATGGAACTATAGGGAAGAGCAGCCTCGGACAGGGAGATGCATATGCGATAAGCGGAGAGTCTATGTCCATGTATACTTCAACGACCAGCGCTGTACCGATGAACGGCTAAGCTTTGCAAAGTACCTGACATGTCTGCAGGATGAGCTGAAAAGCGGCAAGAAAGCGGAAGGACACTTGAGGGACTACGATAAGTACTTCGTAGTCAGCGAGACCCCCAAGAAGGGACTGCATATTGTTCCCAATGGAGATGCAATTCGTGAACATCAGCGTGATTTCGGCTATTTTGTTCTGCTTTCCAACGGGGTTAAGGACCCGGAGGAAGCCATAAAGCTTTACCGAGTCAGAGACCTGATAGAAAAAGCTTTTGCAAACCTGAAGGAACGGCTGGATATGAGACGCATGTCCATCTCCTCCTCCGAGAATTTCGAAGGAAAGCTCTTTGTACAGTTTCTGGTACTGATTTACCTTTCCTACATCAAAAAGCAGATGGATGAGAAGGGCCCGTACAAGAAGTACACGATGCAGACACTGCTGGATGATTTGGATATAATTGAGCTTTACCAACAGCCAGGCAAAGCCCATCATCTTTCAGAGATAACAAAGAAGCAGATGGCTCTGTATGATGCAATGGAAGTCGCAATCCCGAAATAGATATAATTTCACGGGACTTCAGGTTATTGAGATCTGTGATCTCAAGCTCACCTCTCGCGGAGGGCTTCACCTATTTCGCGTATTCGCAGACGTTCTGGTCATAGAAATAGAGACCCGTCACAGCGTAGTTCGACTTCGGATGGGCGGGTTTCTCCTCGATGGACTTGGCACGCCCTTCTTCGTCGAAGTCAATGACGCCGAAGCGCTTCGGATCGTCGACGTAGTAGCCAAATCAATGTCACACTGCAACAGCAAATAGTAGTTGTTATAACCTTACTTTACCCAAAATTCTTGACACACCCAATCTTACATATTTTGAATTGATAAATGAATCTAAACATTGCTCAATGGTTTTTGATGCATTATAAGTTGCTACAGAAACAGATAGAATTTTAGCCATACTGCCACTCCCACTATAAAGCATAAACTATTTTCTTAAGAGCATAATAAAAAAAAGAATGTAACTCTTAATCATTAAAGCATAAACTTTCCCTTTAATTGTTGCATTAAAAAAATTTTTTATTGTAAGCACAGATTTCCATGGCTCTAGTTGAAGCACAGTATCATATATAGCTAATCTGTTCATCATAGATCCGTTAAAACTATCCGACAGAATATAAAACTGTAGTATCTCTTTTATATTTCTCATAGCTTCAAGATGAAAAGCTTTTTTATCTTCACTTGATAAGATATATTTCTGCATTGCTTTTAAACGTTCTATACTCAGATCAATATAATTCGCTCTAAATCTATGCAACGTAGACGTATTTCGATATATATAGTAATACCACACTCTATAAGATACTATTGCTACCGGTTTTAACGTAAGAAGCCGTAAATTCCACTCCTCATCCTCACCAAACTGCAATTCTGTATTAAATAAACAATTTAAACATAATGACTTTTTTAACACTTTTGCTACAGGTCCTCTGCTAATATAGGCACCTTTGTTGTGGTATTTAAGACATCCTAAATTGAACATATGAAAACGCAAGTCATTCATATCGTTATCATTTAACACACAATAATTCAAATGAGAATTTTTATAACTATTAACCGAAAGATAATTTGTTTTTGATTTCTCTATATTGACATATTCTAATAATCCATATATTATATCAGGATTTGCTATATTTAAAATATTCGCTACATCTAATAAAAAATTATTTGCTAGCAAATCATCAGCATCCAAAAAACTAATATACATGCCCTTCGCTACTAACACCCCATAGTTTCTACTCGCCGAGACGCCTTGGTGTTCACAATGATATACATGTATATTAGTTTGAACAAATGTATCCAATAATTTAGCACAACTATCACAACTACCATCATCAATAATAACTAATTCATAGTCGCTATAGCTTTGTTTCAACACGCTATCAATACTATTTTCTAATTCTTCTTTCGTATTGTTGTAAACTGGCATTATTAGACTAAACAATGGCATATATGGCCTCTTTTCTTTAGAATGATACATTATATTTATCTTTCATAAAGCAATCAATTACTTTCGATTCCGCCAACATATCCATACATGTTAGAGATCCCGCCATCATATTACTATCTTTTATTCTTTTAATAAATTCAATAATTTCGTATCTCAATCCTTCGCCTTCAAATTTGTAGAAAAATTTAGAGTTATTGTTGATATCTTCATATCTTAGCTCATAATATTCTGTTTTCCACCAAGGCGCAGGAACATATACGTATCCTTTAGTCCCTGAAATGGTCAGTGCCCCCTCTGCTTTGGCATTTATCGCCACCAACGAAGTAGCAATAGCACCATCGTAAACGAAGTTCATTCTGGTCATTGTATCAATGCCATTTTCTTGATGTGTAATGAATTCAATATTTTTATAATTATATCCCAGTAATTTAAAAACAACAAGAAGTGGATATGCTCCCAAAGACGCTACGCTGCCTCCTGCTATACGTACCTGATTAGGAAGATCATCACCGAGGATTTGAGTAAAATTAGCTTCAATACTAAGTATTTTGCCAATGCGTCCACTTTTCACTAAAGAAATCATCTTTCCAAAAGCCGGGCAGTAAGCAGTCTTTAATCCTTCCATTAATATCAGCTTATTTTTAGAGGCAACTTTTACAAATTCCTTGGCTTTCAGATAATTTAGACTAAAAGGAAACTCCGTAAGCACATGTTTTCCCATTTTAAGAGCTTTTTCTATTAAGTTATCTCTCAGATTTAAAGGTGCATTGATATAAACTGCATCTACATTTTCAAGCAATGAATCATAGGTATTGTACTTAGGAAACTGTTGAAACTGGATAGATTTATATATGGGATTAACATCATCCTTTGGAGCATAACATCCGACAACTTCAATCCCACTGACATATTTCATCTCATTGAGGAAGCGATCCAAAATGATCTCATTGCCCACAATACCCAAACGTACACTATGTTCATTACGAATCTGAGTGCTGGAAATTCCCTTGGTCCTTTCCAAGTAAATCACTTTACAATAATCGTTCAGGTAATCAAAATATCCTTTCCAATCTGAGCCAACCGTAAAAACATCTACCCCATATTTCTTTATATCATCAATTTTTTGTCCAAAATATTCTTCAACAACAATCTGATCAGCAAACCCAGTTTTTTTCACATTCTCAATGCGTGTCATCAGATCATCATGTACATTGAACTTTCCCCGTGCTTTGTCAAAATAATCAGAAGTAACACCAACAATAAGGTAATCTCCTAATGCCTTTGCTCTTTTTAAGAGGTTGTAATGCCCTTGATGAAAGAGATCATACGTACCATAAGTAATAACTTTCTTCATTTGTTTATTCCTTATTTATCCAAATCTATTTCACAAAAAGCATTTAAAAAGATTTTCATGCTTTTGATGGAACCAATCGATACTCTAATATAATCCTGTAAAAATGCGTTGCCATACGGATGAACCAATACATATTTTTCATTCTTTAATCTTTCGGCAACTTTCCTCGCATCATGCCTGGGTTTGATAAAAATATAATTTCCCCTACAATCGCGGCAAGTATAGCCCTTCATTGAAAGTTCTCTAAGCATGAAAGCCTTTCCTTCATTCTCAGAATCAACAATATTTTGTAAAATTTCAGGATGATCCAGTAACTTCTCACCAAAAAGCAAGGCTACAGAATTCGCATCAAAAGTCAGTTTGGCATTATTAATATAATGAATAAGTTGGGGATTTGAAATTATTATGCCAAGTCTCAAAGCAGGAATTGAAAACGCCTTTGAAAAAGTCCTCAAGATAATTACATTATCATTTTTCAAAGCTGTTCGCAAAAAAGTGTTCGGATAATAATAATGATATGCTTCATCAATAATAACTACTGCTCCAACTTGCTTAGCTTTTTCTACAACTCGATTAATTTCTTCCTGTGTATAAACATTTCCAATGGGATTATTAGGGTTTAACAGAGCAATGATGCGTGTATTTTCATTTATCGCATTAAGTATATTGTCAATTTTAATAGTCATATCGGGCTCATATGGAACCGGAACATGATGATATCCCAAAATGTTACAATTAACCCAATACATTTCAAAAGATGGAGAAACTGTTACTACATCCTTCCCTGTTTCTCCAAAAGTCTCCATAATATACCGTAATCCCATATCTGAGCCATTAGTTACAGTCAGATTCTCTGGTTCTACTCCTACAAAGTCTGCATATTTTTTCAAAAATCTATCCGGTTCTGGATAAATTGATAAAAATTGTGGGGTAATTTCCTGTAATACTTCATCAACAAAAGCCTTTGGCAATCCATCCGGATTTTCATTCATATCATAACGATAAAAAGCGGCTCTTCCTTGCTCTGGAAAAACTCGTACTGTATTCTTAATGTTTTTATTTACATGTACCATAATATAACACACCTTTCCTATTTCTGAGTTTCAATCAGATATGCCTCAAAGCTATGATGAGATACACGATTCTGAATCGGTGGAGGAACCATATAGTCTCCGTAAGTTTTAGTTAAGTACTCATCGTATCCTTTAGGTCCCCAAAACTCGCAATCCTCAAACTTGAACTTTATTCTTTCCTCAAAAGATTTTGTGCTGGATTGTTCAAAATGGTGATTCCATACGATAACTGTAATACCAACACTCTTTGTCATTCCATATTCATATCTTTTAGAATTCTGGTTAACCAGTTTAATAATTTTTTGCGTATTAACCCCTGAAAACAGAATAATAGCTAGATATTTCAAGATAGTCCTAGCAAAATTACGTAAAGAAACATTAGATTCCTTAGAATCAGAGTAATGTCGGCTAGGATGAAACCGAAATGCAGAGGCATTAGTAATAATTCCCAAAACATTCTGTCTGTTCATAAAATGCTTTTCTTCTATCGGATCATCTGGTATTCCATCCAATGGAAACACATCAACAAACACATGCCTTTTCCAATACTTCTCTTTCAGCGTTCCTTCATATAATACGGTGCATTTATCCTCAACGCGAGCGAAAGTAGAATGCCATGAATGATTATTTTCAATCCCGCTAACTTCATATCGCTGATTATAATGATTGTAAGTTTGTAAAAACTTCTCATAATCTGGACGAGGCATCGCTATATCCATATCATCATCCCATGGAATGAATCCTTGATGCCGAACTGCCCCCAACAAGGTTCCCCCACAAAGATAATATCGAAGTCCACTCTGATCACAAAAGTCAGAAATATCCTTTAATATATTTAATTCAAGAGTTTTCATATCATCAGCACTAAGATTCTTCATATTGATTCTCCTTTAATTCCCCGGATTTTATTTTCTTGAATAACGAAATAAATTTTTACTATTGCTAGTATTTATTGCTCTATTATTGTATAACGACTCAAATTTTGAATATTCTTTAGAGTCCTTTGACATAGGCGTCTGAATTATTGTATCTACATAACAAAAGTAGTCCGTATATATAGGAATAATAATAGATAATAACATTAAATCACCTAAGATAATAACATTAAATCACCCATTTTATAATGAACGCCAGGGAATGTTTTAATAACTCAATGCTATCCTTACTTTTCCCTAATAGAAGAGTTTTTATTCTTCAAATATCTCTGCGACCTTACCAATTCTCAATCTCATGTAAGGAAATATTATCTTGCACATTTTATACACTACCTTTACAAAGGATCCGTTCATTCATAATCTTTCACATAATACCTTCAATATCATAAAGTTTATTACCAAACTGTGAAAGCAATAATTTAAAAGGTGCGTAACAAAGGCCCACAAACACATATGGTGTCAGCAATCTCTTACATCGGTCTTTTATAATATCTAAAGGCCGCTCACCTGTCCTCACCATATTCTGGCGAACCCTCATGTAACCAGACATGAAGAAAACAAAGGTATATAAAAGGAATAAATGATATTATGCAACCAGCGATATTTCTGTAACTGAAATACCTGTGCTGCTTGCTGCGTCTGGAATGCAATGACCTATAACTACTAAAATTATTGCTATCCCCTTTGCAATATCAATCCATGCTATGCGCTGTCTGTCTGTCTGTCTGTCTGTCTGTCTGTCTGTCTGTCTGTCTGTCTGTCAAAAGCATAATTATCTTTACCTATACTGTCAACACTTTATATAATCTTTATGCTATCTTTTTCCCGTTACTTTCCTCTTCAAAAAATTAGCGATCTTGTTCGGCCAGTCAATATTTTCCAAAAATACTACCGGCACCTCACATTTTTTCAGATTCTGCCTTTCCAGCCACACATTGAAAAGCCGCTCCGACATGAAGCCGAAAAGCCGAGCTTCGTAGTTATCATATCCTGTCATATCCGTCCGCTTCTCCAGTTCAAACAGAATATTAAAAAGCCATGTACAATACTCGTCGAAAAGTGATTTTTTCATGACAAACATATTCAGTATATGCAGCTTTCTCCGATTCATAACCCTGATGAAGGCATCGGAATAGCCCGGATACCTTTCCGAAATAATCTTCTCTACCTCATCCAAATCCTTCTTATAATGGGCATGCTCATACTGGCTCCGCACCGTCTCAATATAGTAATTTCTCTTCACCGGAAGGACGACATCACACTTCTGCAGCAGTCTTTCATAATCTTCTCTATAAAAAATCGCCTTCTTTTTCTTCTCCATATCCTTTGTATGTACCTTGCGTCCAAAGTACCTCCGGTAATGACAGAGTCCAATATACTGGCATTCCAGATTCTTCCAAGCCCAGTACAATCCTGTGAGCTCACAGTAATTGGGATTCTTCGCGGAAATATTATCTCCTGTATTATCCGGCGTATACCCCAGCGGTTCCTTCCCCTCCGCTCCTACATGAAGAGGCATGTACACATCATCCGCCGGCATCCAGTACTTCTTGTGAGCCGCTACCAGTATTTTTATATCCATGAGTTCTTTCCTTCCTTATCGAGATTTGAGATTTGAGATTTGAGGTTTAAGAGTTGAGATTTTTGGGGGTGGAAATTGGGAGTTGGGAGAAGAGCGTTGAGTATTTCCTATTTTCCTCTCATTCCTCAATTTTCAATTTTCTTTCCTCAAACCTCTCCGCTCAAATCTCTTTCCTCAATTCTCTCATTTCCCTATTCTATTCCCTATCTTCACAATCATAGTTCCTAACATTCTGAGGATTTCGTCACAAAGTGATAAAGCCGTCTGAGCATCGTCAGGACTCACATAATGCAAATCTTCAGAAATAAGAATCTGTGTTTCTACTTCATTGGTAAATCCTTTGGCAATTCGCAGGAAATGGACAAATTCACGGTCAGAACCTCTGCCAAATCCTACGGCTATATTTGATGGAATGGAAACAACTGCCCTCCTTATTTAATTTGTCAGACCAAATACTTCATCACGAGGAAGACGATAGATAATACGTGCCAATTCCATCGACTTCTGCCAGACAATCAAATCCTTGTAATCAGTCATTTTCTCCACCACCCTCAAATCTCAATTCTCAAACCTCTTTCCTGCCAGCTTCAGCGCCCTATCAATCACCACATCCATATCATAGTACTTATACTCACCCAAACGGCCTCCGAAGATGACCTTCTCTTCTTTATCAGCCAGTGCCTTGTATTTCTTATAGAGAATGCCATTTTTCTCGTCATTCACCGGATAATAAGGCTCATCGCCCACCTTCCACTCTGAGGAATATTCCCGACTGATAACGGTCTTCGGCAGGTCATTGCCCTGCTCATTCTTACCAAACTCAAACCATTTATGTTCAATGATTCTTGTCCAAGGCGTCTCCCTGTCCGTATAGTTTACCGCTGCATTTCCCTGGAAATTGGGTTTATCCAGCACCTCCGTCTCAAAACGGACACTCCGGTATTCCAAAGATCCCAGGTCATAGTGGAAATAGGCATCAATAGGCCCTGTATAGATGACCTTATCTGCCAGGCAGTCCAGCTCGTCTTTATGTTCCAGATAATCACAGTTCAGCTGTACCTCTATACCATCCAGCATATTTTCGACCATTTTCGTGTAGCCGCCTACCGGAATCCCCTGATAGAGCGCGTTGAAATAGTTGTTGTCGAAAGTCAGACGCACCGGCAGCCGCTTAATGATGAAAGCAGGAAGCTCCGTGCAGGGTCTCCCCCACTGCTTTTCCGTATACCCCTTGATCAGCTTTTCGTAGATGTCTGTTCCTACAAGGGAAATCGCCTGCTCCTCCAGGTTTTTAGGATTCGTGATGCCAGCCGCTTTCTTCTGTTCTTCAATTTTTGCAGCCGCTTCCTCTGGTGTCACGACACCCCACATTTTGTTGAAAGTATACATATTAAAAGGAAGGGAATACAGCTCTCCATGATAGTTGGCCACCGGAGAGTTTGTAAAACGGTTGAACACAGCAAACTGATTTACATAGTCCCACACATGCTTCAAATTCGTATGGAAAATATGGGCTCCGTACTTGTGTACATGAATCCCCTCAATGTCCTCCGTATACACGTTTCCGCCAATCTGGGGACGTTTGTCAATAACCAGCACGTTCTTTCCAGCCCGCTTGGCTTCATGAGCAAAAACTGCACCGAAGAGACCGGCACCAACAATAAGATAATCATAATATTTCATATGTAAACTTCCTCAAGTGAAAATAGAGATCGGAGGATTGAATGATAAAAAACAGCCACGCGCCCTCATTCCCACGCATTCCTCAAATCTCTTTCCTTAAACTTCTACTCAATACGCTCCTTTATGGCTCAATACCACCGCCACGGTTCTCCACAGCAGTACCATATCCAGCCAGACGCTCCAGTTGTGGACGTACCAGCTATCCATCTGGACTCTTTCGGGATAGTCTATATCGCTTCTGCCGCTGGTCTGCCACATGCCGGTGATGCCAGGAAGGACGGAATAGTATTCTTTAATGAATTTATCATATCGTTCCACTTCCGCCTGCACAATAGGCCGCGGCCCTACGAGGCTCATTTCCCCTTTCAGCACGTTCCAGAGCTGGGGAAGTTCGTCGAGGCTGGTCTTTCTGAGGAAGGCGCCGCTCTTTGTAATGCGGGGATCGTCTTTCAGCTTAAATTCTTTATCCCATTCCGCTTTCGCCGCCGGGTCGGTAGCCAGGAGGTGCTCCAGTACTTCTTTCGAGTTTACGCACATGGAGCGGAATTTATAGCAGTTGAATTCTTTTCCGTTTTTCCCTACCCGCCGATGCTTGAAAATGACGGGACCCGGGGAGTCGTGATAGACCCAGATGGCAATGGCCAGAAGGATGGGCGATATGAGGATGCCGCCGCAGATGGTGGCTACGATATCGAAGATTCGCTTCAGCAGCTGGTTCCAGGGGCTGGCCAGGTTATTCCGGATATGAAGGACCATGATTTTCGCATCGAAGAAGGATTCTGCAGTCACATTGGACATGGGGACGGCCACCAGATTCGGAACCACGTCTACCTGTTTCACCAGAGACTGGGCGCGGTAGATGAGGTCTGACAGATCATCCTGGGGAAGTCCCGGCGCTGCGATGAGTACCGTGCGGACTCCCGTTTTCTGGATAACTTCTTCCATATCATCAAATCCACCCAGCACAGGGACTCCATGGATGGGAGTGTTTACGGGATGCCGGTCTTCCAGAAATCCCACCACCCGATAACGCATACCGGAGTCGCGAAGGATCTGCTGTACCACCAGCTCCGCCGTCTTTCCGGCGCCTACGATAAGCACGGGAATTTGGAAAGCTTTCACCCGCTTCATCAGTTTGCTTAGTACCACACGCAGCACGGCCATCAGCGTAAAGGCAAGGATGGTAAAAAGAACCACAAAAAGGCGGGATACCTGTCCCGAGACCTGGGCAAAAAACATGAGGATAATGCCCAGCACCGTGCCTTCCAGGCACGCAAAAAAGAGACGCTCCACCATACGATATATGAGCATGCGTCTCCCATAGAGTCCGCTATAGAAATTGAAAAACATAAAAACCAGCGGCAGCCACAGGAACAGATAGCCCTTAGACACCTGAAATGTGCTGTAGGTCATGATGCAGTTTCTGATATACACTGCCAGCATCCCTGCCACTGCCAGGGCGGCATAGTCGCCCAAGGCAAAAATAAGATACGGTATCAGTCTCCCGTCTGCATTCTGCTTTGCTTCATGTATATGCTGATCCATAAATTCCCCCGGATTGTTCTCTATGTATGGTCTATGATGTATTATAAGGATATTATATCACAATTGAGGAAGGGGGAGGAAAGAGATTTGAAACATTGGACACACCTACGGTGTGAGGGTTAACGGGGCTTCGCCCCGAGGGTTGTGGCCAGATCGGAAGAGAACACGTCTGAAC
>ERZ809146.99-NODE-99-length-45551-cov-5.976108_pt1 | contig 45551 bp, 40 predicted proteins | sample MGYA00520794_ERZ809146 | MGnify/ENA primary metagenome ERZ809146 (study PRJEB31570, sample SAMEA3212995) | Homo sapiens | biome: human-gut; feature: human gut; material: fecal | place: Sweden | collected 2011 ... | reverse complement strand
ACTATATAGCGGCTGCAAAATATAATTAGCCCATCGACATAATAAGCAATATGTGGTTGTGGGGAATTTGAGATATGGGAAGTTCGTGTAAAAACTTATTATTCGATATACTGGACTACAGCCTGTATTATATGCTATCATAGGTTTTGCAAAATGGAACTACGATGATAATAAGGAGGTTTCACATGTTATCCGAAGAAAAATTATCAAAAATCATCGGTGATATTGCCGATAACTACGAACAGGAAGATTTATTTACAATAGAAAGCGGGCATCAGCTCCCAAATCGAGATGCAGTTATACACATTATCATGGGGCTGCGCCAGATCATGTTTCCGGGCTATTTTGACAAGGAACATTTAGAACGGACGATTCCGGAATACTTTTTAGGACACAACATTATCCGGATCTATGACACGTTGTCTGAGCAGATCCGCTTTGCACTGATCCGAGAAGCAAAGTCACAGGCAAATCTTACAGAGATCAATGAACGTACCGAGGAAATCTGTGAACAGTTCTTTTCTTCTTTCGCACATATCCAACAGCTTTTGTTAAAGGATGTTCAAGCAGCTTTTGATGGCGATCCGGCCGCCAAGACCAAGGAGGAGATCATCTTCTGTTATCCGGGACTGTTTGCTATTTTTGTATATCGTATGGCGCATGAGCTGTATCGCCTGAAAGTTCCTTTCATTCCGCGTATCATGTCTGAGTATGCGCACGGTCATACCGGTATTGATATCAACCCGGGTGCAGTGATCGGTGAATACTTCTTTATTGACCATGGTACCGGTATTGTTATCGGCGAAACAACAGAGATTGGCGATCATGTCAAGATCTATCAAGGTGTAACACTCGGTGCTTTATCGACACGCAGCGGACAGCTTCTTCGTGATGTAAAACGTCACCCAACGATTGAGGATAATGTAACGATCTACTCCAGTGCTTCTATTCTTGGTGGCGAAACTGTGATCGGCAAAGGTTCTGTGATCGGTGGTAATGCATTTATCACTTCTTCTGTTGCACCGGGCACGCGCGTCAGCGTCAGCAGTCCGGAACTCACTTTCACCGAGAAAAGAGAAAAGAAACTGGGAGACTTATTTGACTAAAATAATAAAGGCGTCGTATTACTGTTTTCACACTACAAAACGGTAACACGCCTATTAATCCAAAGAGATCGGCTCTGATTTTTACGTCAGAACCGATCTCTTTCTTTTCATCATCAATATTATCACGCTGCATCACGAAGCTCTCCGCTCTTTCATGCAAAGCTATATAGACCTTTTTAGATAACTTCTTTGATCGCTGCCATCAATTCCTCATACGTCTCATATGCCGGAAGTTGTGGATACTCTTTCTTTATCGCATCCGTACTCTTGAACAAAAATCCCGCCTTGCTTGCCAGGATCATGCCAAGATCATTATGACTGTCACCGCTTGCAATCGTGTCATATCCGATAGATTGCAATGCCTTCACTGTTGTCAACTTAGACTGCTCACAGCGCATCTTAAATCCTGTAATCTCTCCGTCCTCTGCAACAATGAGTTCATTACAGAAAATGGTCGGATAACCAAGTTTCTTCATAAGTGGTCCTGCAAACTGTGAAAACGTATCACTGATAATAATAACCTGTGTCAGGCTGCGAAGCTCGTCCAAGAACTCTTTCGCACCCGGCAGCGGATCAATGCCCGCGATCGTCTCCTGAATTTCTTTCAGACCAAGTCCATGCTCACGAAGAATATCTAATCGATAATTCATCAGCTTATCATAATCCGGCTCATCTCTGGTCGTTCTTTTTAACTCCGGAATACCGGTTGCCTCACTAAATGCGATCCAAATCTCCGGTACCAACACACCCTCTAAATCTAAACATACAATTTCCATGATCTTCCTCCTGTATTTTCTGTCACTACAATAATTTTAGTATATGATGTCCTCATCCGCAAGTATTGTTTTTCTAATTTTTACTTCTTAAGCTTCGCCCCTGCGTTGATGATAGCATGCTTCGCTAATACTTCAAGTACATCCAGACAATCGTTTTCCAATAATTCCTTAGTACGTACATGCTGTGCAAGCTCCGGCTCCCGCTTTAATAACGGCAGTTCCGTGCATCCTAGTACAAGACAGTCTGCTCCGCTGGCCAACATATTTTCCGCAATCTGTTCAAATTCCGACAAGTCCGCAGGTCTTCCGGCTTTGATCTGCTTATAAATAATGTACATCAGTCGCTCTCTGCTGTCCGGATCCGGCAATAAGACCTCGATTCCCCGATCACGGATCGCCTGTGCCAAAACTCCGCTCTGATGAACTCCGGTCGTTGCTAAGATCCCTACCTTGCGTGCACCACGAACTGCGAGCTGCTCCGCCGTCTCCTCCACGAGATTGATAATGGGAATGTCTACTGCCTGTGTCAACTGTTCGTAAAAATAATGTGCCGTCACACAGGGAATCGTCAAAAAATCTGCTCCGGCATTCTGCAAACTGCGGGCTGTCTCTACCAGCAATGGAAGCGGACTTTGCGTGCTCTTGCCTGTTATATATGCCGTACGATCCGGACTGTCTGAAATACTTTGCAACAATATACGGGGATGCCCCTGATCAACCATCGTGTCAACCATTCGTGTAAGCAACTCCAAATAATATACCGTTGCCATCGGACCGAGGCCCCCAATGATCCCTATTTTCTTCATACCAATCACTCATGCCTTTCTAATCCCGCAAACTTTGGGCCACAGGCACAAATTTGCCATATGAAAAAACTGTACTATATGCTTTTTCATATTATTTCGAGGCAAAATAACGAATTGCACTCACTTTATTTCCATTCAACATGATCTGCAGCTTGCTGCTTCCCTTTTTGAACGTATACACGCCGAATCTTGCCTTTGCTTTTCCGTACTTTTTGGTGACATCTTTCAGAGAACTGCCAATGCGGATCCCTTCTTTTGTCACTGCCTTATTGCTGCGAAAACGGATCTCACTGACATATTCTGCACCATTGTTGGTTTTCGAATATGTTTTGAGCTGAAAATCCTTATAGGTATATGTACGATCTTTTCCCTTATAAGCACAACTCTTCTTCACTGTTTTTTTAGATGGTTTGCCGGCCTTTTTGATCAGCTTTTTGGCTGCACCGTTCATCGTAACGGATACCCCTTTGTACTTAAAAACATATCCCTTAGATTTTGCACTGGCTGGCGCCGACACGCCTCCTATAGCAACCACTGCCGTTAAACATACTACTGCCAATTTACTCACAATACTCTTTTTCATATTCATCTTCCTTTCCTGTACTAATAGCTGCGGATCTCGCCGTAACGGTCAAGTTCCTTTTGCTGTGCACGAATCATATTGTCGTGAATACGACACTTTTCATCATACACCTTTGCCAATGTTTTGTCACCTCGATGATCTTTGATCCCATAATCCTTGACCAAAACATTTCCAAGATATTTGGATAACTTTTCTGCACCACTTAAATTCATATGCAGACCACCATCGTAAGTATCTGTCTCATAGTCTATGCCGGTTTCTTTCAGCAAGTCATAAAAGTTAATATATGGCAGTTTATTCTTCTTCGCATATTCTACAACCTGTGCATCCTCCGAATCATACCACTGTGGTGCCAAACTCGGTGCCTTGATAAGGACCAGTTGTATATTATTCCTTTTGCAAAGTGCTGTCATCTTATCCAAATATTGCATTGGATATTTACCAAAGACTACGCCGCCGTCAGCCGAATCGGCTTCTTTCTCAGTTGTTCCGGCTTCCTGCTCATCAACGGCATCCCATGGATCCGAACTATCCGTCTCCTCGGTATCATCCTCCGGAATATCATCCCACGGATCATAAACATCATCCTCCGCACTGCCGTCTTCCTCTTCACCAGCTGTATCTGCACCACTCATGTCCTCTCCGGCACCGTTTTTCGTGGAGTTCTGTTTTCCAAGCAGCCACGTTGGATCTGCGACATCCGACTCACTTGCCGGAAGTACGTCGATACGCATATAATAACCGTTGTGCGTTACCTTTCTGGCACTCGCAAAATACGTAAGATCACTACGCGATAATGATGTGATTCTGGAATGATAACGCAGGATTGGAAAGATATAATCCAACATATTCTCCCCTTTACACATAGAAGCATTGATCGCATTCCATTTCGTTTTAGACCATTTCATGCCATCTAACGTCATACGGTTATACTCTTCTTTCTGTGGCTCTCCATGTGTCAATGCCTGCACATTATAAACAACCAGTTTTGGCTTTTCATATTTCAGAGTATCCTCTAACATATAATAAGACTGCCATGTGAGCTGCTGTGCATTGCCGCGAATATAACTGGTAATCCCGTAATTTTTCCACAAATAGATTGGATCGAAATTCTCATAGACTTCACAGTCACCTATCATGAGTACATCATGCTTTGTCGTCTCCTGATAGTATTCCGCCGTAAAATTCCCCTCCAAAATATCATCGGCATATTTTGGCTGCACCAGACGCTGCAATACTGCAAATAGCAAGACAACGACTGCAGCGGAAAGTATCCCGACTGCTATTTTCTTTCCTCGTTTCACTCTAATCTGCCATTCCTTTCCGGGTCCGCACACATTAAAACGCAGACACAATTGTTCTTCCAACGGTCAGACCTGCTTAAGGAATACCGTTTCTCCCTTGAAGTTAAAATTGATTGTAAATAAACTGCTGTGCCTCAAATCCTACGCCATAACTTCCCAACAAAAGTACTGCAAAGAATAAGAGGACAAACAAACCATATCGAATGACATAAGGTTTTTGTGAAATCTTTTCACGCACGCTTCCATTTCTGCCACACATACTGACCGTAAACATTGCGACCACGCCAAATGCTACAATGCAGTAATCCTGCACCGATAATCCCAGATCAAGCAATTCCTTACCGGTAACTTTCGATAGATCGAACTGCGTAAACATATGTATAAACTGCCGAATCGCCCCGCGCACACTGGCGTAAGTATCAAACAGGCGAATACAGCACATCATCAAAAAGGTCCGGATCACCTGAAACGCACGATATCCCCAACTGTTTCCTAATTTCGGAAATCTGTGGTGAAATTTATTATATAATGGCGTGCATTCTTCAGAGATCAGAATGATCACACCATTTACCAGTCCCCAAGCAACAAAATGCCACGCTGCACCGTGCCAAATACCGGTTGCAAACCAGGTAACCATTGTCGAAATATATACCGCAACGCGTCTTGCACCTGCCATGCCAAAATGTTTTTTGGTCGTCGAGGTCAGCTTTTTGAGCGGTTTGCTGATACTCATCGGATAAAAAACATAATCACGGAACCACGTTCCCATCGTGATATGCCATCTGCGCCAATATTCCGCAATATTCTTTGAAAAGAAGGGACGGATAAAGTTCTCTTCCACATGTATGCCAAAAAATTGTGCAATACCGATCGTAATATCAATACCACCCGTAAAGTCCGCATACAACTGTGCTGCATAAAATAACATCCCGATAAGCACATAAGCCCCGGTATAATATTCCGGATCTCCCATCAGCATGCTGATCGCACCACTTAAGCGATCTGCGATCACCAGTTTCTTAAAATATCCCCACAAAATACGTTCTAAGCCAAAGCGAACCTGCTTGCCATCAAAGGAATGTTTTGCATAAAGTGTCTGTGACAGATCCCCATAACGACTGATCGGTCCTTGGATCAACTGTGGAAAAAAAGACACAAACAGTATAAAACGCGGCAGATTTTTCTGTGCGCTGCATTTGCCCCAATATACATCCAGCAGATATGCAACTGCCTGAAACGTATAAAAAGAGATTCCTAACGGCAGGATCAGATCCGCATAAGGCAACTCTGTTCTGCCGGCTGCATCCAAAACGGTATTTACATTGTCGATCACAAAATTGGTGTACTTCAATACAGCAAGTATGCCTAAATTAAAGAGCAGACATACAAGCATGATGCGTTTTTTCTTGCCACCGATCTTTGCCTTGACCGCCTTCTTCTCGTCTCTGGACGGTTTCTCTATCTTTCCTGCTTTAATTTCAGCCTGGTATGACTGCCACTGTCCTTCCTGTCGATCAATACAAACACCGGCAAACCATACCGTCACTGACGTTGCCAGAATAAACAACGGATAAAATGCTCCCGCAGAATAATAAAACAAAAAGTTTGCGATCAATAATAGGATCCACTGAAACCGCTTAGGAATGACATAATATACCGCAAACAATACCAGCAAAAACAGGATAAACTCGTATGAAATAAACAAAACGCTACTTTCCTCCCACCACAGCTTATTCTTCTAACAGGCGAGCAATCATATCGGCAAGGCTGTCAACGGAATTGAAATTTTCAGCAATAAAATCTTTCGCTGTAATATCAACATCAAATTCTTCTCCAAGCTCTGTCACCAACGTGACAAGATCAAAAGAATCCAGTATTTTGTCTTCTACCATTTTATCTTCTGCTTCAAAATCAATATCCTCATGAAGTTCCTTTAAGATTGCTAAAACTCCTTCTCTGATCTCCTCTACATCCATTTCATTGTCCTCCATCTTATTATAGTTTTAACTGCGTTTCACAGATCTTCGTTTCTGAGCCGCATAAATTTCCTGCATTTTCAAACGATCCATTTTGCCGTTCGGCGTAAGCGGTAATGTCTCCAACCTCACGATCGCATTTGGGATCATATAACGTGGCAGCCGTTCCTTGAGTTCCACTGTCAACGCCCTCTTGTCAATGTCTCCCACATAAAAGAGAACGATTTTCTTTGTCTCCTGTATAAAAATACAGCAACAGGTCTTGATCCCCTCTATCAGATCAACATCTGACTCGATCTCTCCAAGTTCTATTCGGTGCCCCATGTGTTTGATCTGATAATCTTTGCGCGATACAAAGATCAAATCTCCTGCTTCATTCTTCCTTCCTAAATCCCCGGTATGATAAATGCGGTCCGGAAAATATGGATTTAACGGATTCTGTGTAAAGACTTCCGCTGTTTTTTCCGGATTGTTGTAATAACCATGTGTGAGGCAAGTTCCGTGAATACAAATCTCCCCTGTCTCACCATCTTTCACCGGTTCGCCCTGCTCATTCAGCAACAAAATCTGTGTATTTTTGAACGGACGCCCGATAGGGATCACTTCTTTCTCCGCAAATACATGTGTTGCATGATAATAACAGCTCATACCGGTCGCTTCCGTCGGTCCATATAAATTAAAAAACTCTGCATCCGGAATTGTCATTTTCCATAAATTAAACTGTTTGACCGGGAACACTTCACTGCCAAACGCAATGGTATGTAAATACTTAGGTATCACTGTATCGAATGTACCAAATGCCGAGATCATTGTCAATGCCGAAACAACCCAGCATATCGTATTGATCTCGTGGTCATTCAGAAACTCCACCAACTTGACCGGGAACATAAAACAGCTCTTAGGAATAAGCCAAGTAGTTGCTCCATATTTCAAGGTTGGATATATTTCTTTCATACACGCATCCAAATACAGCGGCGTCTGATTTCCAAAAACGGTACTTTCGTTAAAACCTAATACCTCAGATAAGCTTTCAATGTAATCGATCACACCACGATGATACCCCACAACACCTTTCGGGACACCTGTTGATCCGGAGGTAAATAACACATAGATCGGATCAATATCCAGTGCACCCTCCCGGATCTTAGCCAACACTTCTTCATCCATCTCAGTCTTACTGCAGGTTTCGTATGGCAAAGCCGTTCCTTCAAAGCCAAGCGCAGCAATCTTATCCTTCGTACTCTCATCATAGATCAAATAATTTGCATCTGTATTTTCCAAGATCAATTGCATACGTCTTCGCGGCATCTCTTCATCGATCGGAACATAGTAACATCCCGCGTAGATCACTCCGAAAAAAGCGGCGATCGTCTGCGGACATTTTTTCATATATACGACAACCGGCTCACGATATGCCCCCTGTCTGCTTAGCTCAGTTCCAATACTTTTGGCCTGTTCGGACACCTGTATAAAAGATAATGTACTTTCTTCATCTGCAAAAGCAGTCTTATCCGGTACTCTATCCACTGTATTTTCCAAGTACTCCAGCACATTTGTCTGCATATGTATCCCCCTGTTAGTGTGTTTGCTTTAATATATCTCCACGCCTTAACACTTTTAAGATCTTTTTGATCGCGAAACGCGGACTGCGCTGCATCAAACTGTCCCATTGTTCCATATTTTCATCCGAATTTTCAATCTCGCGAACATACCAGTGCGCCAGCTCTGCTTTATCATCGATCGTAAGCAGTTCATCATTTTCCATCCAGCGCATAAACCAAAGCTCACGAATGATCAGAACATTCACTACAGCCATTTTGCATTTAGCAAGCAGTTGTTCATCGTATGCACTGGTGCAGCAGTACACATATAGGAAATAAACCAGCATCTGCTCTAACTCGATCTCATCTTCCTGCTCCGTATATTCTGCCATACGGCCTCTGGACTCTTCTCGAGACATTTCTTCTCTGATATTTAATATACTCTGTAAAAGCGGCGGCCATTCAGGATTCAGTGCTTCCATCGTACTCAACGCAAAAAGCATATCCGTCATGATCGTTGACACCGGCTCCTCGTTTTCCTGTCTAAAATATTTTTCATCATAAATGATCTCATCAAGCCGTTTTTCAATCTTTTCATAGGCAGTATCCTCACAATATGCTTTACGGATCTTGCGCAGTTGATGTTTCTCCCGATCTGTAAAATTCGGGAAAATAGGAAGATTTTTCAATGGAAAAGAAGTGTGCTTACGTTCGGCACGATGATGAATCCGACTCTCCACATCGTGTGCCATTCCAAGTATCATTACCATTCGCTGGTTCATGCTGAATTTACGATTTTGTGCTATTGATAACAATGTGTCTCTGGTCGGCACCAATTCTGCAAACAGTTTGTGGTCAAAAAACGGATCCCACTCTTTGCGGGCATGCACTTCATAACAATCAATGTTTACCGGCTCTTTACGCTCCAGCAGTTGTTTGCATGCGATCGGACACGTCATGGCTAACGAGCGTTCCCGCACATTTGGATATACTTCCTCGTGGCGCGGATGTGTATGGCATGTCTCACATAGCGCATTTTCGCCGAGTTCTAATACAATGTCACATAAATTGTCCTCATTTAAAAATTCACAACGATTATCTTCTCCATGCGGACAAATACGTCCTGTTGAAAAATCAATCTTTTCTGCCATACGTTTTCCTAACGGTCCTTGTACATGCCGATACTTCTTTAATGTATCCGGATCCACAACGATCTGCCAGCGAATACAGCAGCTATCCGGGCACTCATGTCCCGGAACACATTCAAAATCATCAAAATAATCAGGATAATAATATTTCATCGCAATAGCCATACCTTTCTTCTGCTCTGCAGGTTTTTCCAATCAGAACCCCATTCTTGCAGGCATCAATATATACTGTAATGCATATAAAATCAACAAATGCACCGGATAAAACCAGTAAAAAACTGTACGATTTCCTCTGCCTCGTTCGCCATTATACCACTGTATACACAAAAGTGCTACCAGCGAAGCCGGCTGCCAAAAAAGCAGCACTGCAGCTGCCAGATTCCTTTTTGTTTTTTGGTCATGAAAGACATAGAATACTACAATCAGCAAAATGCCATACCACGAGTAATCCACCCGCAGCAAATATGCTGCAGCGCAGCCGAATAATACGATTCCGTACATCGGAATGCTCCAAAGTTCTACTTTGGTGAGCATCCACATGACCAACAATCCGATTACAAACGTAAATAATACGTTCTGTCCATCCAGCTTAACAATCTTTCCATAAATTGCCAAATCATATGGTATCTCCGCCAAAAAGGCAAATCCAAGCATTCTTTGAACGTACTTGCACAAATTGCCTGTATGATAAAATCCTTCCACCAACAAAAAACAAAATAAAGGAAATGAAAGCCGCCCTATATAGCGGCTAAGCGAATACACTGACAACAGTGCATGGCTGCCATACGATAAATAAATCACTCCGATATGATCGATAAGCATCGACAATAAGGCGATCCACTTCAAAGTATTTCCATCCCATCCACGATGGTTGCCCGTGTTCATTCAATCCTTCCCTTTCCTTTAACTCATAAACTCATACTTCCCATACCGCAAATTCGCCACGACCACATATTGCTTATTATGTCAAGGACTATATTGCATTTTGCAGCCACCATAGAGTGGTTTCTGCCATCCGAGAACTATAGTAATTGCCTTGCCGCATTTTCGTTTTTGGTGATTTCTAGATTTTGTTGTCTCTGATGATTGATATGTGGTTCGGGCAATAACTTCCGGTATAGGAGGTTTGAGTTATAAATATTACTGTCTAACCTTAATATGGACCTCTCGGAGCTGCTGTTCGGTCACCTCTCCAGGAGCACCACACATAAGATCCTGTGCGTTACCATTCATTGGGAACGGAATGATCTCACGAATATTCTCCTCATTGCGAAGAAGCATGATCATGCGGTCAACACCCGGTGCCATTCCTGCATGTGGCGGTGCACCAAACTGGAAAGCATTATACAATGCGCCAAACTTCTCCTTGAGATCCTCTTCCGTATAACCTGCGATCTCGAACGCTTTTACCATGATCTTCATATCGTGATTACGCACTGCACCGGAAGATAACTCGATTCCGTTACATACAATATCATACTGATATGCCAAAATCTCTGATGGATCTTTTGTCTCCAACGCTTCTAAGCCGCCCTGTGGCATAGAGAATGGGTTATGCGTAAAAATATACTGCTTCAGCTCTCTGTCGTACTCATACATTGGGAAGTCATTAACATAGCAGAAACGATATGCATTTTTCTCCAACAGATCCAAGCGGTTTCCAAGTTCTGTACGAATCTGTCCTGCATATAACGCTGCCAGCTCTTCTCTGTCCGCAATAAAGAAGATCGTATCCCCTGCCTGAAGTCCTGCGATCTCAGCGATCTCTGTCTTCATATCATCCGGAATAAACTTATCGATCGGTCCCTTATAGGTCATATCTTCTTTCACTTCCAAATAACCAAGGCCACCCATACCGATAGACTGCGCAAATTTCAAAAGTTTCTCATGTTGTCCCTTAGACAACTTCGCATGTACATTGATGGCACGAACTGTCTTACCGTGGAACGGCTTAAACGTACATCTCTGGAAGAAGTCAGTGACATCCACAATGCGGAGCGGGTTACGCAGATCCGGCTTGTCGGTACCAAACTCCAGCATCGCCTGCTTATAGCTTATGATCGGATATGGTGCCTGAGTCACTTCTGCTCCCTCTGGTGCAAATTTTTCAAAAGTAGCACTCAACACTTCCTCACCAACGCGGAATACATCTTCCTGTGTTGCAAAACTCATTTCAAAATCAAGCTGATAAAACTCTCCGGGTGAACGGTCTGCTCTTGCGTCCTCATCACGGAAACATGGTGCAATCTGGAAATATTTATCAAATCCCGATACCATTAACAACTGCTTATACTGCTGCGGCGCCTGCGGCAACGCATAGAATTTACCCTTGAACTTACGAGAAGGCACGATATAATCACGTGCGCCTTCTGGAGAAGATGCACACAAAATTGGTGTCTGGATCTCCAAAAATCCCATCTCCGTCATCTTCTCGCGGAGATAACTGATGACTTTGGAACGGAAGATCATATTATCGCGCACTTTGATATTTCTAAGATCCAAATAACGATATTTCAAACGAACATCCTCTCTCGTCTCTTTCGAAGTTGCGATTTCAAACGGAAGCTGACGATACACCTTGCCAAGAATGTCTACATGATGTGCCTCTAATTCAATCGTTCCGGTCGGGATCTTCGGGTTGTACGTCTCCTCGTCACGATGTTCAATCTCGCCCTCTACACTGATGCAATCCTCTTTGTTGATACCGTCCAACAAAGAAGTATCGCGCATAACAACCTGCATTACACCATACATATCACGCAGATCAATAAAAGATACACCACCGTGATCACGAATGTTTTCTACCCAACCTGCAATTTTCAGATTGCTTCCAACATCCTGTTCCGTTATGTCGCTCATTATTTTGTCGCGGTAAATATTGTTCGTATTAGTCCTCATAATATCCTCCTTCAAGATGAAATGTACTTTCAAATAAGAACTGAGGGGTTCTTATTCGTAATATAAAGCAAAAAAAAGTCCGCCCCAAACACACTTGTTCAGGACGAACGTATTGTCCGCGGTACCACCCGAATTACTGTTCTACAGTCTCTCTACGGTCATAATAACCTTTCTGTTTGTCGCACAGCTGCGGCGCACCTACTAATGAATGTCTCACGTTCAGATTGCGGCTGATAAAGTGTTATTCACTAGGATTCCTTCTATGGGGTTCACACCATCCCCCACTCTCTGCAAGCGATTCTCCTGCTACTTCTCTTCGTCATAGCCATATTATGAAAATTCCGCAAAAACCGGAATTTTATGCAAAAAATTAATCATTTAACTCATTGACAGTCTCTGTCAACTGCGCAAGCTTGGACGTAATCTCCTTGCTCACGCTTGCCATTCCCTCTGCCAGCTTCTGAACCTCAGAAGCTACCACAGCGAAACCACGTCCGCTCTCACCGGCACGAGCTGATTCAATGGATGCATTCAATGCGAGCATATTCTGCTTCTTGCTGAATCCAACAATCTTTGATGTACTCTCATTCGCCTCACTGATCTCTTCAGCCGCCTTCGCAATGCCAACTTTCAAGCGTTCCAGCATCTGATTATTCTGATACTCTTGATAGCAGGCACGTACATACATGTTGATCACGTCCCCCAGCAACTGTGCAGACGCTTTGATCTGCTCTTTGGACTTAACACCAACTTTATGCAAAGCCTCAATATAAGCATCTTCATTAATACCAAGCTCTCTGGCAACACTGCGGAACTTGTCATCATCCGGATTCTCCGGTAATATCTGACCTCCGATCACACTTCCAAGAACGGTGCCGTCATTCAACGTGATAGGGATGCCGAAATCCATCAGACCGGCATGGCACTCATAGACACCCTCACCTTCACGGTCACACTTCTCACAACGACGACGTCCTTCTTCGCTGCCTCTTGTCAGATCAATACAAAATTCCGTGAAATTATAACATTCGCTAATATACTTTCCATCGGCGCCAACTGCTACTGTCGCCAAACCTGTACTCTTCGCCCAATTGTTCATAATTTCTTCGAATTTAACCATATCGCAAAAATCTTGAATCTTCATTGTCATACGCCTCCCGTACTCTATACTGCAACATATATTGTAGTATATATTGTAGCATATATCTGTAAAATTGTAAATCCAAAGCAACCGCTATTTTTGTGCATAACGTTCGCTCTGTGTGCGGATCAGATCCTGATCCTCAAAATAATCGATCTTCATCGCTCTTTTGACCTCAGATAATGTCTGAGCTGCCGTTTCTCTTGCAACATCACTTCCCTTCTTAAGGATGTTGTAAACTTCCGGAATATCTTTCTCAAACTCAGCTCTTCGTGCACGGATCGGAGACAACTCCTCCTGCATAACGTTATTTAAGAAACGTTTGATCTTGACATCGCCAAGTCCGCCTTTCCGGTAATGTTCTTTTAATTCATCCAGATTTGCATAATCCGGCATGTATTCTTCAAAATGCTCCGGTCTGCTAAACGCATCCAGATACGTAAACACCGTATTACCCTCTATATGTCCCGGATCAGACACCTTAATATGAAGCGGATCCGTGTACATTTCCATAATCTTAGCATGTACATCTTCTTCCGTATCCGACAAATAAATACAGTTGCCTAATGATTTACTCATCTTTTGCTTGCCATCTATGCCCGGCAGACGCATACAAGCCGCATTGTCCGGCAACAGCACCTCAGGTTCTACCAAAACTTCATCATAAATACCATTGAACTTACGAACGATTTCCCTTGTCTGTTCTATCATTGGGAGCTGGTCCTCTCCAACCGGCACTGTCGTTGCCTTAAAAGCGGTAATATCAGCTGCCTGACTAATTGGATACGTAAAGAATCCAACCGGAATACTTGTTTCAAAGTCACGCATCTTGATCTCTGATTTTACCGTAGGATTACGCTGCAATCGAGATACCGTAACCAGATCCATATAATAAAAAGTAAGCTCACATAATTCTGAAATCTGTGACTGGATAAATAATGTCGATTTCGTTGGATCAAGCCCGCAAGACAAATAATCCAATGCCACTTCTATAATATTCTGGCGCACCTTCTCCGGATTCTCAAAGTTATCCGTAAGTGCCTGTGCATCTGCGATCATAATAAATATTTTATCGTATTCACCGGAATTTTGTAACTCCACGCGCCGGCGCAATGAGCCAACATAATGTCCTACATGTAAACGTCCTGTCGGGCGATCTCCGGTTAAAATTATCTTTGCCATAATGTTTCATTCTCCTTCAGTCTGTTATTTTATTCCTCGCTGTCCATCATACCGCTCCAATACAGAAGATTCTGTATGGCGATCTTGCTCTTCCACCAGTTCTTGGCAACTCCCCAAGCGGCAGGATAACTTTTCCCCCACTCCCAAGTCACTTCCCACGAACCGTCTCCCAACTGTGTTTTGGCGATAAATTCCAATTCAAACTCTGCAATATTTTTGTTCATTTCATAATACATACTGTCTTTGGCACGCAAAAAAGTCGATGGACGGCAAATATTGACATCCCACATTGTAATGTATAAATTGACATCCTGCGTGATCGTTTGAAACACAACTTCCTTTAAGCGCTTTTCAAACGCTTCCATTGGAAACTCCGCTTCTAATCCTGCCTCTGCAATATAATCATAAAGTCTGCAAAAACAAGCGACCACATACATCTCTTTACAATCTTTGATCATTAAAAACTGATTGATCGCCTCCGTCGCCACTTCCTTAGCCAGATCATAAAAATCCGTATCCGGATCCTCAAAATACAGAATAAATCCTGCCAGGCCTGCCGTTGGATTGTAATCCGTCGCAAAACGATTAGCCGGAGTGTCCTCCCACCATGAAGCATATGGATAGTGCCACCAGTCCGCATGTGGGTAATTGTTGTTCGTATCGATCGTATGCGCCCAACTATTATCTTCAAACTCTTTGCCACTGCTCAAATATTCCAAAATTCCCTGAATGACCGGATGATCTGCATCTTCGCGCTCCATTCCGATTTCCCAGATGATCTCTGTTGCCTCATAGGTCTGTGACGGTGATGAATGCGGATTCCAATAGTCCGGCTCCAATCCGTAGCCAAACCCACCATCCGTATTTTGGTAGCAGGCAAGTGTCTCCAAAACCGCCTCACGACTGCCATTCTCAAAGTGGTACTGCCACTTAGCCAGCTCTAGTGGTCGGGCGTTTTTGTATACAAATCGCCTTGCACGATGGTAAGCATTGTCAAATGCTTCCTTCTCCTCTTCCTTCATATGCTTCTCCCCCAAAAATATAATCTGAATCCCCAGGATCCATTGCACAGTGTTTTGCCATACTGCAATAGTTTTCCGGAATTTACAGCCCATTAAAATACATAATAATAGTATAACATATTTTACAATCATTGGGAAATACTAACATAGAAATTTTTGCCGGGAAAAAATTTGGAAACAGCTAATTTTGCAGTAATGTAAACGTAACGCCAAAAGGAGGACGATATCCATGGAAACAAACAGCAAAGAGTTTGATACAATTCGACTTTTACAGGAATGTGATGCCGGAAGCAAAATGGCAGTATCCGCCATTGACGAAGTGCTGGACCGTACACAGGGCAGCACCCTGAAGAATCTGTTGTTGGACACCAAACAGCACCACGCCAAACTCGGAAATGACATTCACACCGAATTGGCGCACTATCACGGCAATACCAAGGAGCCAAGTCCGGTCGCAAAAGGAATGGCATGGGCGAAAACCAATATGAAACTGACATTAGAACAAAGTAATGCAACGATAGCAAATTTGATCACAGATGGCTGTGACATGGGCATCAACGCATTGCAGCGCTGTCTAAATGACTACCCGGATGCCAGTCACGCAGCCAAAGATCTGTGTCGACGCCTCATGTCTATCGAAGATACTCTCCGCGAAGATCTTCGCAGCTATTTATAATCACCGGTCGGTACCGGACAGCCGCTCCCGTAAAATACGGAAGCCCTGTATAATAATTGTTGGAAGTCCTGCTAATACGGCCACACTTACTGTCTGCGCCCCTGTCAGAGACGATGCTGCAAATGCACTTCTTGCAGCCGGTATGCACAGTACCAATACCAATAGCAGGACACCGACACCAAATGCCACAATACTCCATCGGTTACTGCATAATCCGATCCGTACCAGCGAGTATTTACTGCGCAGATTGAATCCATGAAACAATCGTGCTAATGTTAATGTTGCAAACGCCATCGTCATCGCTGTCTGAACAGTGTGCACCGGATCACCTAAATAGAAAGCCGTAATAGTAACTGCTGCGATCATACTGCCATAGATCAACATATTGCGAATAAAGGAACTATTCAATAGTTTTTCTGATGGATCACGGGGCGTATCCTGCAGCAACCGTTCATCAACCGATTCCATGCCGATAGCTAAGGCAGGAAGAGAATCCGTCAACAGATTGATAAACAATAGATGTACAGCTGCAAAAGGTGCGGGCAGCCCTGCCACACAACAATACAATACAGCCAGAATTCCTGCCATATTACCTGACAGCAAAAACTGAATTGCATTTTTGATGTTACGATATACATTTCTTCCGTTGCATACAGCTTTGATAATTGTGGCAAAGTTATCATCTGTCAAGATCATCGCTGCTGCATCTTTAGACACCTCTGTCCCTGTAATCCCCATTGCCACGCCGATATCCGCTTTTTTAAGCGCGGGCGCATCATTAACACCATCTCCCGTCATCGCCGTGATCTTCCCCTTTTGCTGCCATGCGTCAACGATGCGAATTTTATTTTCCGGTGATACTCTTGCATAGACCGCAATCTTCTCCAATTGCTGCAAATGTTCTTCCTCAGACATCGCATCCAGTTCCTGTCCCGTAACCGCAATATCCCCCTTGCCAAAAATCCCCAATTGTTTTGCGATAGCGGTTGCCGTCACCTTATGGTCTCCGGTGATCATAACCGTACGGATTCCTGCACGCTTAGCATCCTCTACCGCTTTTCCGGATTCTATGCGCGGCGGATCGATCATTGCCGCAAGTCCTATAAAGGTAAGATCCCTTTCCTGATCCAGTGTCAGATGCTGGTCTTTTGCAACAGATCGCTGGCCAAAAGCTAACACTCTGAGCCCCTGTTCCGAAAACTGCTGATTTTGCCGCAGGATCATTCGCTTATCTTCCTCCGTAATCGGCTGCATTCCCTTTGATGTCAGAATGTGGGTCGTACGTTCTAATAATACATCTACTGCGCCTTTCGTATACACAACATCAGATTGCTCTTCTTCTATTCCGAGATATTTGGTACTCATCAATTTGCGGTCTGAGTCAAAGGGAATTTCCTCCAAACGCTGCATAGTATTGCGAAGCTGTTTCGTATCTGTCAAATTCTGTGCCAACACAAGCAAACAGGACTCTGTAGGATCACCAAGCTGTTTTCCTTCTGTTAATACAGCATCATTATTTAAGACCGCATTGTATAAAAATGCCTTCTGCACTAAGGAGTCACCCGTCAGCTCCTGCGGATCCACGCAATGTTTATCGAGATACAATTTCGTCACTGTCATCTTATTTTGCGTCAAAGTTCCTGTCTTATCAGAACATATTACTGAGACACAACCAAGACTCTCAACGGCTGATAATTTTTTAATAATCGCACCCTGCACCGCCATTTTCTGCGTTCCCATTGCCTGAACGATCGTCACAATAGAGCTTAACGCCTCCGGAATTGCTGCCACTGCAAGTGCCACTGCAAATAGCAGCGATGGCAGTAGTCCATTGCCTTGATACCATTGCATTCCAAATACCAACAAACAGATCACCATAATGAGTACCGCCAGCTTTCTGCTGAAATCATCCATGCTGCGTTGTAGTGGTGTTTTGACACTCTTAGTTTGATTCATCAATCCGGCAATCTTGCCCATCTCTGTATTCATTGCTGTCGCAGTTACCAAAGCCTCGGCTCTGCCATACGTAACAAGCGTACCTGAATACACCATATTCACACGGTCAGCAAGAGGGGTTTCCTCGGTTATTTCTATATCCTGTTTATCAACATTCGTTGATTCTCCGGTCAATGCACTCTCATTAACCTGCAACGAGTGATTGCACAGTATTCGTGCATCCGCAGCAACCATATCTCCTACCTCCAGCAGCAAAACATCCCCGGGAACTACCTGTGTAGAAAGAATTGCACATTTCTTGCCATCCCGCAAAACATGTGCATGCGGCGAAGAGAGCGATTTTAGTGCTTTCAGGGACTTTTCGGCTTTGACGCTTTGAACGGTGCCAAGCACCGCATTTAATATCAGCACCGCAAAAATAACAATTGCGCTCTCAACATCGCCCGAAAATAATGATATACCTGCTGCGATCATTAATATCCAGACTAACAGGTCTGCAAATTGCTCCACAAAAATCTTAAATACACTCTTTTGTTCTCCCTCTGCTAATGCATTTGGTCCGGTTTGAACCAGCCTTTGCTCTGCCTCTGCAGATGTCCATCCGCATTCTGATGCCCCCAGATTGCGCAGTACATCTTCTTTTTTCATTTGATAATATGCCTTCATCATGATCACCCATTCCTTTCCCGCCGACAGCCACTAACCATATCCCCGCGGAGTGCTTTACTCATCAAGAATTACCGCAGCAATTCTTGATGAGCTCTCGCTGCGCAATAGCAATTGCCAACAGATAATTTACGATTAAACAATTTGCCATTAACGAAAAAAAGACTTCTTGTGTACCAAAATAGCACACAAAAAGTCTCGTTCAACGTTTCACGTTCCGCAGGCTCCGGGTCTCACGACCGTATTGACGAAGTCCTGCAACATATCCAAAACGATATGCAACTACTCCCCTTTTGCAAGAGTTTCTAGATCTATTCTATTCTCTAATCCTGCAGTTATATCTGCTTAGTCGTATTTTATACGACACACAGCAATTTGGCAAGTACTTTTATATTATAGTTTCTCTCCGGTGAGAAGCTCATATGCCTGTAAATATTTGTCAATTGTTTTATCGACAATATCCTTTGGCAAAGTCCAATCATGTCCATCATTTGCTTTAAGCCAATCTCTGGCAAACTGCTTATCAAACGATGGCTGACCATGACCCGGCTCATATCCTTCTGCCGGCCAGAAACGGGAACTATCCGGTGTCAGCATCTCATCACCAAGTACAATGTTACCATCTTCATCTAAACCAAATTCAAACTTTGTATCTGCAATAATAATACCTTTGCTCAGGGCATACTCTGCACATTTTTTGTACAAAGCGATCGTATAATCACGAAGCTTTGCAGCGTACTCTTCTCCTTTACCCGGGAAATATTTCTCCAAATGCGTAACACTTTGCTCATAAGAAATATTTTCATCATGATCGCCAATTTCCGCCTTAGTAGATGGCGTATAGATCGGTTCCGGCAGTTTGTCGGATTCTTTCAATCCTTCCGGCAATTTGATGCCACATACGGTTCCGTTCTCCTGATAGCTTGCCCATCCGCTTCCGGTAATATAACCACGAACAATGCATTCGATCGGCAACATTTCTAACTTACGGCATAACATGCTGTTTCCATCAAATTTATCCTGTCGGAAAAACTCCGGCATATCTTTTACATCGACTGAAATCATATGATTTGGCAAGATGTCTTCTGTCAGATCGAACCAGAATTTTGACATCTGTGTCAAAACAGTACCTTTCTTGGTCACCTCATTGTTAAGAATGACATCAAAACAGCTAATGCGGTCTGTCGCAACCATGATCAAGCTGTCTCCATTGTCATAAATTTCTCTTACTTTGCCTTCTTTGATCGGCTTTAATTCCTTCATAATGTCCTCCATTCCTTCCTGCAAGTTCGCTCATGTAAAAACCACCATATAACTATAACAGAATCCGCGAATGGGTGCAATAGCCTACACCTCGTAATCCATGCAGACACGATTCTGCGTGTATGGTCTTACATTACCATCTGCGATCTTAACATGCTCAGGATGCGTTGCATAGTCCTTCAATGCATCTGCATTTTCAAACGAACTGTCTAACATGACATCTGCATTTGACGATGGCAGACCTTCCGTCTGCACATGAATCGACAAAAGTCCCGGAATTTTTCCCTGAAGGCTTTCCAATCCAGCCTTGATCCCCTTCTTCACCGTCTGCTTTTCTTCCTCATCCATCTCTTTTAACTGCCACAAAATAATATGCTTTACCATACTTATCCTCCTTAACTTATCCCAAATCAATATCTTCATGCTGCTCTGTAACTTAGCAGCCTGCCGGGAAATTTAGACCTTTTGGCACCTTAATCCTATAATACAAAAAAAGGTCTGCCACATTAATAAATGCAACAGACCCCATAAGACAATGATGTTACTTTAATTATTTAGCAACAACTGTGAAAGAGATCGTAAGATTCTTCTTGAATGCAAATGCTTTAGCATTGTTTGTCTTAGAGTTGTCACCCTGATTACCCCACTTATTGTAGAAAGATAATCTCCAGTTGTTCTTGCTGGCAGGTTTGTTCTTCTCGAAAGCTCCCTGATATACTTTCTTAACTTTTACTTTCTTACCATCAGCCTTAACTGTAATACCAGAGCATTTTACTTTCTTGAAAGATTTGAGAACATTTACTAAATCTACTGTACATACAGTAGCTCCTGCAACTTTCTTTAACTTCTTGTTCTTGCCGCCTACTTTGTATTTAGCAGGTTTCTTAACTGTAAGAGTAACTTTTGTCTTCTTACCCTTCTTAAGAGTTACATTCTTAGATACAGCCTTAGCGGACTTGCCGTCACCAGCGATCCAAATGCAGTCAGCACCTTTTGCATTACCTGCGAAGAAAACTCTAGCATTTACCTTCTTAGATTTTGCCTTTGCTGCGCTAGCATCCTTTGTAGGTGCTACTGCTACAGAACCAACTGCTACTGCCATTGCCATAGCTACTGCCATGGATTTCTTTGCTACTTTAGAAATTCTCATTGTAATATCCTCCTCAACTTTGTTTGTGAATTTTCTATGCTTTTTATTATACTCTTTTATGCATAATTGTCAATAAATTAAGTTTCTGTTTTTTGATTTTGTTACTATTGTTATATTTTAGAATAACAATTTTATATTTTTCCACAAATTTTCTATAGGATTTTTGCAATGTATACGCACATTTCACTAAAGTTATTTGACCTCCATTTCTTCGTTCGCCTTATACTTAAAGACAAAAGCAAAGCCAGCACTTTGCTTTTGTCACGCTACATAACAGCATTTTCCTATACCAAAAAATGCCTGGATGCAAGCAAGCTTGCACCAGACATTTTGTTATTGTTTATCGTTCGATCGACTTAACGTCAAAAGATTACTCGATGATTGTTGCAACAGCACCTGATCCTACTGTACGTCCACCTTCACGGATAGCGAAGTTAAGACCCTGCTCCATAGCGATTGGATGAATCAACTCGATTGTCATCTCTACGTTATCACCAGGCATGCACATCTCTGTTCCCTCTGGAAGGTTACATACACCAGTTACGTCTGTTGTTCTGAAGTAGAACTGTGGACGATAGTTGTTGAAGAATGGAGTATGACGTCCACCCTCGTCCTTAGTAAGAACATAAACCTGAGCTGTGAATTTTGTATGGCAAGTAACAGTTCCAGGAGCTGTTAATACCTGTCCACGCTCAACATCCTCTCTCTTGATACCACGAAGAAGAGCACCGATGTTATCACCAGCCTGAGCCTCATCAAGAAGCTTACGGAACATCTCGATACCTGTTACAGTAGTCTTAGTTGTCTCTTCCTTAATACCAACGATTTCAACTTCCTCATTTACATGAAGAACACCACGCTCTACACGACCAGTTGCTACAGTACCACGACCGGTAATTGTGAAGATGTCCTCGATAGGCATCAAGAATGGCTGATCTACTGCACGCTGTGGATCTGGAATGAAGCTGTCAACAGCATCCATAAGTTCCATGATCTTGTCTCCCCACTCGCCGTTAGGATCTTCAAGAGCCTTCAAAGCAGATCCCTTGATGATTGGGCAGCCTTCGAAACCATACTCTTCAAGGTTCTCAGTTACTTCCATCTCTACAAGCTCGATAAGCTCTTCATCATCAACCATATCGCACTTATTCAAGAATACTACGATATAAGGAACGTTAACCTGACGGGACAAAAGGATATGCTCCTTAGTCTGAGCCATAACACCATCAGTTGCAGCTACTACGAGGATAGCACCATCCATCTGAGCAGCACCAGTGATCATGTTCTTTACATAGTCAGCATGGCCTGGGCAGTCAACGTGTGCATAATGTCTCTTCGCTGTCTGATACTCAACGTGAGCAGTAGAAATTGTGATACCACGCTCTCTCTCTTCAGGAGCCTTATCAATATCCTCAAAGTTCTCAGCCTCGTTACCAGGAACTCTAGCAGCCAAAACCTTTGTGATTGCTGCAGTTAATGTTGTTTTACCATGATCTACGTGACCGATGGTACCAATGTTACAATGGGGTTTGGTTCTCTCAAACTTTTCTTTAGCCATTTCTAAAAATCCTCCTTTAATTCCTCGACGCCCTATGCGTCAAACGGTTTGCGCAAAATCACGCTATGGGCACTATTATAGGATATAACGCTTGTTTTTTCAAGTATTTTTCTGCAATAATGCCCTGTGATTTCTATATTTCTATGAATTTCCATTCATATGATAACTTTTCCCATCAGAATGTGTGCACATCTCTGATTTCTCGACATTTTACAACGTCAACGGCAAATTATTCACTTGCCTTATTTGCAAGAACTTTTTCCTGTACGTTCTTAGGACACTGCTGGTACTTCTCGAAGAACATGGAGTAGTTACCACGACCCTGTGTACTGGAACGAAGCTCTGTAGAATAACCGAACATCTCAGCCAATGGTACGAATGCTCTAACAATCTTACCACCACCGATGTCGTCCATTCCCTCGATCTGTCCACGCTTAGCATTCAAGCTTCCGATAACATCGCCCATGTACTCCTCAGGCATTGTTACTTCAACCTTCATGATAGGCTCTAACAGAACCGGATTACCCTTCTTCATAGCATCCTTGAACGCCATAGAACCAGCGATGTGGAATGCCATCTCGGAAGAATCGACCTCATGGTAAGAACCATCCCATACATTTGCATGTACACCGAGTACAGGGAATCCACCAAGGATACCAGCCTGAGCTGCTTCCTCGATACCTTCGCCGATTGCTGGGATGTATTCCTTAGGAATAGCACCACCGACAACGGTAGACTCGAACTTGAATGTTTCCTCGCCATTTGGATCCATAGGCTCAAACTTAACTTTACAGTGACCATACTGACCACGACCACCGGACTGCTTAGCATACTTGCTGTCAATGTCAACTGCAGTCGTGAATGTCTCTTTGTAAGCTACCTGTGGAGCACCTACATTAGCCTCTACATTAAACTCACGAAGCAGACGATCTACGATAACTTCCAGGTGAAGCTCGCCCATACCAGCGATGATTGTCTGACCTGTTTCCTGATCTGTATGTGCACGGAATGTAGGATCCTCTTCTGCCAATTTAGCAAGAGCCTCACCCATCTTACCCTGATCATTCTTTGTCTTAGGCTCGATAGCGAGCTCGATAACCGGCTCAGGGAATTCCATGGACTCTAAGATTACCGGATGCTGCTCATCGCAGATAGTATCACCTGTTGTAGTAACCTTAAATCCTACTGCTGCTGCGATATCTCCAGAGTAAACTTTGTCGATCTCGCTACGGCTGTTAGCATGCATCTGTACGATACGACCAACACGCTCTTTCTTCTGCTTTGTAGCATTCAATACATAAGAACCGGAGTTCAATGTACCGGAATATACACGGAAGAATGCAAGCTTACCAACGAATGGGTCAGTCATGATCTTGAATGCAAGTGCTGCAAATGGTTCATCATCAGAAGACTTACGAACAACTTCGTTACCCTCTTCATCTGTACCAGTGATATCAGGGATATCTGTTGGTGCCGGCATATACTCAACAACACCATCGAGCAGCTTCTGAACACCCTTATTCTTGTATGCAGAACCGCAATATACAGGAACTGCCTCACAAGCGATCGTGCCCTTACGAAGTGCTTTTTTCATTTCATCGATAGATGGCTCTTCACCCTCAAGATATTTCTCTAATAAGTCGTCATCCAACTCACAGATCTTCTCTACGAGGTTGCTATGCCATTCATCAGCAAGGTCTTTCAAATCATCCGGGATCTCTGTGATCTCGATATCCTCGCCCTTGTCATCCTTATAGTAATATGCATCCATCTCGAACAAGTCAATCAATCCGATGAAGTCATCTTCCTTACCGATCGGAATCTGAACAGGGATTGCATTCTTGCCCAAACGATCAATGATTGTCTGCACAGACATGAAGAAGTCTGCACCCATCTTGTCCATTTTGTTGATAAATGCCATACGTGGTACATTGTATGTGTCAGCCTGACGCCATACGTTCTCAGACTGAGGCTCAACGCCTGCTTTCGCATCAAATACACCAACTGCACCATCAAGTACACGTAAGGAACGCTCTACCTCTACAGTAAAGTCCACGTGACCCGGTGTATCAATGATGTTGATACGATGCTCTAATGCACCAGGTTTCTTCTTATGATGATCCTCAAGTGTCCAGTGACATGTTGTAGCAGCAGAGGTGATTGTGATACCTCTTTCTTTCTCCTGCTCCATCCAGTCCATTGTGGACGCACCGTCATGAGTTTCACCAATCTTGTAGTTTACACCGGTATAGAATAAGATACGCTCTGTAAGCGTTGTCTTACCAGCATCGATATGAGCCATGATACCAATGTTTCTTGTTCTATCAAGTGGATATTCTCTTCCAGCCAAGACTATTACCTCCTATATTAGTACACAAAAATGATACCAGATCCGCTAAGCAACGATCTTATTACCATCTGTAATGAGCAAATGCCTTGTTTGCTTCTGCCATCTTGTGCATATCTTCTTTTCTCTTTACTGCTGCACCAGTATTGTTTGCAGCATCAAGAATTTCGTTTGCAAGTCTCTCCTTCATGGTCTTCTCGCCTCTCTTACGTGAGAAGAATGTCAACCAGCGAAGAGCTAACGCCTGTCTTCTGTCAGGGCGAACCTCGATAGGTACCTGATAGGTAGCTCCACCGATACGTCTAGCCTTAACCTCCAACTGTGGCATAATGTTGTTCATTGCCTCTTCGAACACTTCGATAGCGTCTTTACCAGACTTCTCTGCTACCTGCTCGAATGCGCCATAAACGATTTTCTGAGCAACACCCTTCTTACCATCCAACATAATGTTGTTGATAAGCTTTGTCACAACCTTGTTGTTGTAAACAGGATCTGCTAATACATCTCTTTTCTGTATATGTCCTTTACGTGGCACGTTACTTCCCTCCTTAACATGATTTAGCGAATACTAACAGCCGACACTGCTTCAAACGTATTCTCTAATATTAATTCATCGGTACTCACAATTGTTTAGTGTCCGCACCAGGTTAATCAGTGAAAATTAATCCGGCACTTCCCCAAATTAGTGAATTATTTCTTAGGCTTCTTAGCACCGTATTTAGAACGGGCCTGCTTTCTGTTGGCAACACCTGCTGTATCCAATGTACCACGAACGATATGATATCTGGTACCTGGCAAATCCTTTACTCTACCACCACGGATAAGCACAACGCTATGCTCCTGAAGGTTATGTCCCTCACCTGGAATGTAGCTTGTTACCTCAATACCGTTTGAAAGACGAACTCTGGCTGTTTTACGAAGAGCTGAGTTAGGCTTCTTAGGTGTAGCAGTACGAACAGCGGTACAAACACCTCTCTTCTGAGGGGAGCTCTGTGCTACCGTCTTCTTGTTCAGAGAGTTGTAAGTGTACTGAAGTGCTGGGGAGTTAGACTTCTTGGTAGAAACCTTTCTTCCTTTTCTTACTAACTGGTTAAATGTTGGCATTAATTTCACCTCCTGCGTGTTTTATTCAATATTTCCAAATTGTGGTACTTTTATTCATTGCCTCTTCCGTATCACTATTAGAATAGACAATGGGCTATCGCCTGCACGCCAAAAAAGGGCGCAAAAAAGCACACTCAATTAGTATAACGACGTCACCAAAACTTGTCAATACCCTTTGCATTATTTTTTCTTGTTATTTTGCGATGATCTGTTTTTTAGATGGATCCATTGAAGCTTGCCCTCTTGCAGTAGAAAATAGTTGCGCATTCCCTTAGCCGGAAACAAGCCATCTGCCTGTTTCGACAGCTTGCAGTCCCATTTCTCCACACCGTTCTTTCGGTAGATCTTACATCCTTCTGTTGTAACCATATATATTTCTTTGTCTGCCATCGTAACATTTGTAAAGTCTGTGGCAACCTGACGTTCAAATACTTTACCGCCCGACGTGTTAAACAGATACATCCGTCCACTGCCTTTCTTGCTGCCGGCGGCAATCACTCCGATATAACGGTCATCATAAAAAGCACTCAGTATCTCTCGATTCCAATCTTTTTTGAATACTTGTTTTGGCTTCTTCATATTCTTCCAAAGGCTGAAACCTTTTTCGCTGAAAAGCGCAGCATGATCTTCATCCAAATATTTCACCTCTGCGACAATGCGGTCCTTATACTCCTGCGCACCAACCAAGCAGTTCGTGTTTTTGCCCACGTCTGTAAAATCGTAAAATGCCACCTGACTCTTAACTGCGCCACTGGTCACACAGATGCTTGCACAGATCACGCCCGTACCGTCCGGTGACAGATCGATTGAAACCGGGTAGCCTTCTTCTACGTTGGTCGGAATTTCCACGAGAAGCTTTTTATTGTCATCATACGGATTGTATACCTGGATCACATTAGATGACTGATCTTCTAACAATACAGCTACTACGCCCTGTTTGGAGACGCACGCCTGCAAGATCGGATAGTCTGTCGTCAGCTTCGTCCCGCTGTCACTTCCATTGTACACATATAAGGACTTCCCCTGTATATCTGCTACAACTGCATATTTCTCGCAAATATCTAATGCAGGATTCTCCATATCATAACTTCCATTCCACATTTCATTTCCATCACGATCTACTGCTGCCGCTCCGTCTCTGCTGTAGCGAAGCACCCCATTTTGATAGGCACTACATTTCATACCACTGCTTTTTTTTAGTGCGATCGTATTTTTCACTTCGTAACTGCTATATTGATGATTGACGTAAAAATAAATAACCGCTGCTAATATCACTGCCACCAATAGAATACAGGCGATACTCAAAAAAATCGTCCTTTTGATCTCTTGACGACGTTTCGTTACCACCTGAACATCTCTGGCTCTTCCTGCTAAAGTTTCCATTATAATTCCCCATATCTTCTATATATTATTGCTTTCAGATATAGTATAACTGATTTTTACGGTTCGGGCAATAAAATACACTGCCCAATATAGATCTCATCACTATTTTTGATCCGGTTGGTATTCTTGACCCGATCTAACAGGTCAAACGAATGATACTGCCGCCATACGATCTGACTAAGCGTATCACCCTTGCGGACTATATAGCTTTCCATCTGCGAACCACCTGTAACTGATGCTGCCACCGACCGCTCCGGCGCTGTTGTCACTTTGGAGCCTGACTGAGCTGTCGCCTTCTGTCTTGCGGCGGTCTGTGTTTTTACTTCCTGTGCAGGAGTAGCAGTAGGTTTCACTGCGACAGTATGCTTCGATGTCTCTAAGGACTGCTGTGATGTTTCTCTGCTCTGCGGCTCCGCAGACTGCTGTGATGCTTCTCTACTCTGCTGATCCGCAGACCGCTGTGATGCTTCTCTGCTCTGCGGCTCCACAGACTGCTTTGGCGCCTCGGTACTCTGTGTGCTCTGCAGCTCAGCCGTTTCCTTATCACGCAGTGCATCCGATACAACGAACTCACGGTTATTCTGTTCCTGTGCCGTTACATATCCGGATAACGTCTGAATAGATTCTTCCATGGCCTGTATCTTGGAAAGACTTTTCACTAGAAGATTCGCTCCCATCAATACCATAAAAAACAAAATGACACCTGCGCTCCACGCAACCATCTGCATGCGTTCCTGTCTGGTCTTCTTTTGCCGGATCGTACTGCGGATCGCATCCGTGACCTCATCCTCATAGTCTGCTTCCCCACTGATCTCTTTCTGCTCCCGCAGCATATATTCCTGCATTTGTGGATTTTTGGCAAAATAAATATAATAACCGCTCAACTCTTCAAATGCTCCATCTTCATAAAAAAAGACTTTTTCTTCTTTTTCGGATAAGTCTGCCAAGAATAAGATCCTGCTCATTTCTCCAAATTGTTCTTCCTGAATATGACGAACCTGCTTGTCCACTTTACTGTTCCACATACCAACGCCAAGACCCCAGCCAAGCACTTTTGCACCGGCGAAATATTTATGTATGTCCTCGTATAACTTGTCCCACTGTGCATCCCCAAGGGCTCCTGTCTCGGGATCAAGTTCCACCTCTATGCAGCCATATAAAAACAAGCCGTCTTTTGCCTCTTTGATACCCTCTCTTCCCAAAAATACAATAATGGACTCTTCCTGTTTTTCTAAAAAGATCTTGCGGATATCTGTCAGCACATAATCTTCAATATAAATTCTTCTTGCCCCGCCGGTCTCCCCAATCTGCTTTATATTTTCCGGATAGGTTTCATATTCATACACGTTTTTTTCTCTGTTTTTGCTGCCCTGCTCCATATCACACCACAACCTTTCATTCACCTGTTCTCTATTACCGAAAAGCATTGTAACACGCTCTCCCGTGCACACTTTGTCGAAACAGAGGTGCAAACGCCCCTTTCTGACAACATCTTTCGACGAACAGATATGAACCGACAGCCCCTTTCTGACAACATCCTTCGACGAACAGGTATGAACCAACAGCCTCTTGGAGATACTGACAGCAGTTATGTGACGTTATGTGATGCCATGAAGCACCACATCGCAACAACCGCGCAGACCGTGCAGCACATTCACAGCATCACGTTTCCGCCTCACATGCTAATCCTACAGAAAGGTTACTATGATTATGATGACATCTTCGAAGCAGCAGCTTCAATATTTCAATCCGATAACTCCTCTCTCTATGTCCAATTTTACGGACAGCTTGACGGAACGACTGCAGCAGATCCACACCGCCTCACGTCCTATCATCTTAGTCTGCATTGGTTCCGATCGCGCCACCGGCGATTCCCTTGGCCCATTTGTGGGACACGAGTTGCTGCATCCGTTCCCCACTGACAGGAGACAATCTTTTGCAGACAAACGCAATAGCAAAACCCGTTTTTCATGCAAAAAAGGACAGTACCCTCGTACTGTCCCGAAATCTTCACGCTCTCTTTGGAACTTGCTGACGACATACTCTGCATTTCCAAAAAAGTATTATGTCTATGGTTCTCTGCATTCCCCGGTCCATGCTGTCAACTTAAAAGCAACCTTACAAGACATTTATCGTTCGTTCGATGATCCATATATCATCGCTATTGATGCTGCCCTTGGAGCTAAAGAACACATAGGCACGGTCACTCTAGGCGATGGTGCTCTCTTTCCCGGTATCGGTGTCAGCAAACAGCTCCCCGCTGTCGGCGACATCCATATCACAGGGATCGTAAATACCATTAACTGCCAAAACCGTAACTTAATCTTACAGACAACACATTTGTCAACAGTTGTCTCACTTGCCACCTTCATCAGCAAAGGGATTCGGCAAGCCTTGCTGCAACAGGATCTCACATGTCCGTGCGACCCTCTAGTGCACGATACAAAGTGACCTCATCAATATATTCCAAATCTCCACCTGCAGGCACACCACTGGCAATGCGGCTGACTTTGATGCCTAGCGGCTTGACCAATTTGCTGATATACGTTGCCGTGGTATCACCCTCGAGATTCTTATTGGTAGCAACGATCACTTCATCAACATCTTTTTGCAAACGCACCATCAACTCGGATAAACGAATATCATCCGGGCCAACTCCTGCCATCGGAGAAATCGCTCCATGAAGTACATGATACACGCCGTCAAATTTGCCGGTCTTTTCGTATGCTGCCAGGTCTCTCGTATTTTCCACAACCATGATCTGCCGGTGATTTCTTTTCGGATTTGCACAGATTGGACAGATTTCGCCATCTGTATATGTACAGCATTCTTTGCAGTAATGCACATTTTTCTTTGCCGACATCATAGCCCCTGACAGCCCTGCCACCTGTTCTTCCGTCATGTTCAATATGTGAAACGCTAGTCTTTGTGCAGATTTTGCGCCGATTCCCGGCAAGTGAGATAATTGTTCCACCAGATTCGTGATCTGAGAACTATACACATCCATAGGAAACCTCCATTCCCCACAGTCCGTAGGCATAGGACTGTCCAATACAAAATCTGTCCTTAGAACAACCCACCAAGACCACCGGTCAACTGCTGCATCATCGCTGCATTTTCATCTTCTACTTTGCGCAATGCCTCATTGGTAGCTGCCACGATCAAATCTTCTAACATTTCAATGTCATCCGGATCCACTACTTCTTCATCCAATTTTACAGACAAAATTTCCTTTTTGCCGGAAACTTTTACAGTAACAGCTCCACCGCCTGCCGTTGCTTCCCACTCTTTTTCGCCCATCTCTTTGGACTTTTCTTCCATTTGGCGCTGCATACGCTGTGCCTGTTTCATCAAATTGTTCATATTGCCAGGCATTCCACCCGGAAATCCACCTCTTTTTGCCATAATAATTCTCCATTCCTTTCTACTTGCAAGCGCATCGCCGCAAATACTATATTTTCACTGCGAAGTTTATCGCAATCATCCATTTCGTTAGATCCTACTACTGAATCTCGATTCCGTCAAACTGAATCAGCTCCATCACGTCCGGATACATAGCGTCCGTCTGCGCATCCACCGTGCGGGTCAAGATCACAACTTCTTTTTGGATCAAAGAACCAATGATCCGTTTTAACTGCTCCAGAGCATCTCCCTCTTTCTGCGTAAAATATTCCTCATTCAACGGATCTGTGAACTGAAGTACCAGTCGATCATCATCCGGCACCGGTCTGCACTGGTCAAGCATATTGCGCATGACCGGATCACACATAGCACTGACGTCTCTCCATCTGCCAAGCACCGCTTTAACATCTTCTCCAATTGCCTTTGGCATGATCTTTGGTGTCGAAGCAGTCTTCTCATCCGCCGCCTGTACCGTTTCCGGGACACTTTGCGTCTGCTGCGGTGCTGCAACAATACCTTTTTCCAGCTGTGCCTCAATATTTGCAATACGATCTTTTAACGTCGTAATATCCTGCTCGGTATCCATCTGTGGCTTACACAATTTGATCATCGCGACCTCTGTCAGAACACGTTTTTGCGATGCGAAACGCAAATTGCCGGACAGATCCGATAATATACGTATATAACGGATCAATGTTTCCGTATCCGCAAGCGTCGCCTCTTCTTTCATCTGCGCTAAACGCTCTGTCGAAACATCCAGCATGTCCTCTCCCTGATCGGATGCAGAAAGCATCATCAACCCACGAAGATACCACACATATTCGTTGACAAACTGTGTAAGATCGCGCCCATCGATCAAAATTTCACTAACAATCTCCACGCATCCAACGGCGTCCCCTGCTATCATCTGCCGAAACAAACGGCTGTACACCTCTGTATCTACCGCTCCAAGCACTTCCAGTGCTTTATCGTAAGTCAACGTCTCACCTAGGTTAAAGGCGATGCATTGATCCAATAAGCTAAGCGCATCACGCATAGAACCATCCGCAGCTTTAGCGATATAACGCAATGCCTTATCTTCTGCCGGGATCTGTTCACGCTGCATAAGATCTTGCAATCTTGCTGCTATCGTATCGATCGAAATTCGCTTAAACTTGTATTGCTGACAGCGCGATGTGATCGTAATCGGTATTTTGTGTGCCTCTGTCGTTGCCAAAATAAACACAACGTATTCCGGAGGCTCCTCTAATGTTTTTAGCAGCGCATTAAATGCTCCCGCTGACAACATATGCACCTCGTCGATGATATAGACCTTAAATCTGCCTTCTGACGGAGAATATTGCACTTCATCGATAATGTCTCGAATATTGCCCACACCGTTATTGGAGGCAGCATCAATCTCGATGACATTCATGGAAGTCTGCGCCGTTATTTTACGACACATCTCGCACTCTCCGCAGGGACTGCCATCTATCGGATGCTCACAATTGACTGCCTTTGCCAAAATCTTTGCCACTGTTGTCTTACCGGTACCTCTGGTGCCACAAAACAGATAAGCATGCCCGATGCGATCCGCCCGAACCTGATTTCTGAGGGCCGTCACAATATGATCCTGCCCCTTTACCTCGTCAAACTCCCCCGGACGAAACTTTCGATATAACGCTGTATACGACATTTCCTCAACCATGCCTTTCTATCTGTAATCAATACCCCTTATGTTAAGGACAACGCATTAGCACAGGCCTTTGCGTCACAATCTCTGTCCATTTTTTACAGGCTGTCTCCAAAACAGATACCCATGTCTTTAATTTCTTGGATCAGCGGATCCTTTGGATCTACCATTTTAAGCTTACCGGCTACTTCCTCCAGCGGAACAGGAACTGTTTTGCCATCGCGCATACCGACCATATATCCATACTTCTCATCAAGGATCAATCTGGCTGCCGCAGCGCCCAGTCTCGTTGACAACACGCGGTCATAAGGGCACGGTTCACCACCGCGCTGCATATGTCCCGGTACCGTAATACGTACTTCCTGTCCGGTTCTCTCCTCGATCTCATGTCCGATCTGATAAGATACCGAAGGATACGTAGAATTCTTCCGTTTCGCCTTAAACTCTTTCTTGGACAATTCGGCCTCTTCTTTTGAAATACATCCTTCCGCTACCGCCAAGATTGAAAATCGCTTGCCCTCTTTGGTTCTCTTCTCTAAGGCCTTTACGATGGAATCTATATCATATGGGATCTCAGGAAGCAAAATAATATCAGCGCCACCTGCAATACCTGCATGCAATGTAAGCCATCCAACTTTGTGGCCCATAACTTCGACGATAAACACTCTTCCATGAGATGCTGCTGTCGTATGAATACAATCGATCGCATTTGTCGCAATATTCACTGCGCTTTGGAATCCAAAAGTGATATCCGTTCCCCAGATATCATTGTCAATCGTCTTTGGCAGAGTAACTACATTGCACCCCTCTTCATGCAAAAGGTTTGCTGTTTTGTGTGTGCCATTACCACCCAAGATAACAAGACAATCCAGTTTCCACTTCTTATAATTGGACTTCATCGCCTCCACTTTGTCCAGGCCATTTTCATCCGGAGTGCGCATTTTCTTAAATGGCTGACGCGATGTGCCAATGATCGTGCCACCCTCCGTCAAAATACCAGAGAAATCTTTTGGTTCCATCTTGCGATAGTTGCCATAGATCAGACCCTTGTAGCCTTCCAAAACACCATAGATCTCTACATCCGGGCAGTTTTCATATAATGTCTTGGCAACACCCCGCATTGTTGCGTTCAAGCTCTGGCAATCTCCACCACTTGTCAAAAATCCAATTCTTTTCATGGTTTTACTCCTTTCCTGTTTCATGTACGCCCGTAATCTTCAAACGAGGAATTTCGAGCGTACATTTTATTTTAATTTCCAAATATCTTCATTGTACTGCGCAATCGTGCGGTCAGAAGAGAAAAATCCCGCTTTTGAAATATTCACGATCATTTTCTGTGCCCAAGCATCACGATCCTCGTAATCCTTAAGCGCCTGCTCTTTGACCTTAATATAATCTTTGAGATCAAGCAATGTCATAAACCAATCTTTGGTCACGATCTCCATATACAAACGGATCAAACTCTTCTTATTACCAATCGCAAACATCTCCTTGCTAATAATAAAGTCAACAAGTTTTGCAATTTCAGGATCTGCGTCATAGATCTTTTCTGCACTGTAAGCTGCCTTGTCATACAACGCAATAACATCTTCACTGGATTCACCAAAAATATAAATATTGTCATCGCCAACAAACTGATGGATCTCTACATTGGCGCCATCTTCCGTACCAAGCGTGATCGCACCATTCAGCATGAATTTCATATTACCGGTTCCCGATGCTTCCTTAGATGCGAGTGAGATCTGCTCTGAAATATCTGCTGCCGGAATAACCTTCTCCGCATAAGTGACGTTATAATTCTCTAACATGACAACTTTCAGATACGGACTCACTTCCGAATCCTTACTGATCAACTCTGACAGGCAGAGGATCAAGTGAATAATATCCTTTGCGATCGTATAGGCAGGAGCCGCTTTGGCACCGAAGATCATAGTGATCGGCGTCTTCGGCTTATTCCCCGCCTTAATGTCCATATATTTGTAAATAATATACAATGCATTCATCTGCTGTCTCTTATATTCATGCAGACGTTTGACCTGAACATCAAAGATGGAATGATCGTCGATCGTGATTCCCTCTTTATCCTGCAAATATTGCTTAAATTCTGTCTTCTTGGTCTGTTTCACATTCAAAAGAGTCTTGACAAATGCCGGATCATCTGCAAATTTCTGCAGGTTTTCCAATTCAGAAGCATCCTTTTTATAACCCTCACCAATCATATCCGTGATCAAAGATGTCAGTTCATGGTTACAATGCAGCAGCCAGCGGCGGAATGTGATACCGTTTGTCTTGTTATTGAACTTATTTGGATAAATATCCTTAAACGGCTTCAACTCACTCTTCTCTAAGATTTCCGTATGCAGTGCTGCAACACCATTTACACTAAATCCATAGTGAATATCGATATGTGCCATGTGCACGCGCTGATCCTTGTCAATGATCGCAACGCGTTCATCCCCATATTTTTCTTTGGCCTTAACATCCAGCATCTTGATAACCGGGATCAACTGCGGCACTACTTTCTCCAAATACCAAATCGGCCAAGTTTCCAGTGCCTCTGCCAATATCGTGTGGTTTGTGTATGCACACATCTTAGATACAATGTCGATTGCTTCGTCAATATTAATATCACGAAGTAACAGCAGACGGATCAACTCCGGAATAACCATCGTTGGGTGCGTGTCGTTAATCTGGACGACTGCATAATCAGCCAGATCATGAATGTTACTGCCCTTAGCCACCGCCTCATCAATGATCAGCTGCGCTGCATTGCTGACCATAAAGTATTGCTGATAGATACGAAGCAGTTGTCCCTGATAGTCACTGTCATCCGGATACAAAAACAATGTAAGATTACGGCGGATATCCTCTTTATCGAAGTTAATTCCATCTCCTTCAACAATACTTTCATCTACAGTATCAAGATCAAATAATTTGAGTGTATTACACTGGTTATCATATCCTGTTACATCAATTTCATACATGACCGACTGCACTGTCTGCCCACCGAAAATAACCGGATAACTCACATTAGTACGTCGCAAGACACTCGGATCCGTAATCCACGGATTTGGCGTCTCTTTCTGCAAATTGTTTTCGAATTTCTGCTGAAAAAGTCCCAAATGATAATTCAAGCCGACACCGTCTCCCGGAAGACCAAGTGTTGCGATCGAATCCAAAAAACATGCCGCCAAACGGCCTAATCCACCATTACCAAGAGATGGCTCATTCTCTATTTCCTCAATCTGTGCCAAACTCTTACCATGCTCTTTCAACGCATTGGCTACCTGATCGTAAATTCCTAAATTGATCAAATTGTTTGAGAGCAGCTTACCGATCAAAAACTCCGCTGAAATGTAATAAAGTTTCTTCTTGCCCTGAATCTGACCCTTCTGCTTTGCGATATCTTTCGTTAACTGCAATAATCCTGCATAAATTTCTGCATCACTTTCTCTGGCTGCGATGCTTTGGATCTCATTCTCGTACATAATGTCCTCCATCCGTATTAAATTAACCATTTTCGCAATGTCCCACCCATCGGCAAAACACTCCGATGATATTTTACCACATTTTTTTTGAAAAGAATAGAAAAAAAGAGCAAAACATTTTGCTCTTTTTTCATCAAATAATATACCAGCGTTAACGTGGGAACATCAAGAAAAACAGGACTTTACGCAATTTACCGACACTGTTTCGAATAGCCTGTACGTATTCTCTCGTCTGTTTCCAGAACTTCTGCTGTTCCTCCGGCGATATATCATCGGGACTATAACCGCTGCGCCAGATCGTCTCGATATACCATTGCCGCTGCTCTTGCGAAACTGCTCCCTGTAAATTGGTTTCTAAAAGCTTCTGCAGCCCCTGTTCACCAGAACCTTTTGGTACGGCATTTCCGGCAAGCCACAATGCATCCATCAGATAAGAGATACTGCGTCCAACCGCAATTTTTCCCTTCTTCCTGCTCGCTGTCACGATCCTATGTTTTCGATTTTCCTGCCGCAGTCTAAAACACAACACGACAAAAATCACAAGCAAAACAAGCAAAATCAATACTATCTGCGGTACTGTCAAATGAACGGATCGCTTCTGTCCATTGTGATGATCCTTAGCGTTCTTTTCGCCCGACACATCTGCCTTTTGCTTTGGTGTTGGAACAGGTGTCGGTTCCAGCGTCTCAAGCGGCTCTTCATCCGGTTCCTGTGTCATAGCTGCCGCTGTCTCCGTTGGCTCCGGTGTGGCACTCTGCGCTTCTGCCGGTGCCGCCGTTGCTGTCGCCTCTGCCGATTGGTCATCTCCTCCATTCCCTGCCGTAGACGGCGTCATATCCCACGGCATCCATCCAAAGTGTTCGCCATATGTCTCCGTCCAGGCATGTGCATCAGAATCAATCACCGTCGCTGTGTACTTTCCGTCTTTCCCTTTATGAAAACTCTTCTTAGAAAGCCGATAACCGGATACATATCTCGCAGGCACACCCAGATCACGAAGTAATATCGTTGCCGCTGTCGCATAATGCTCGCAGTAACCTTTCTTTTGTCCAAACAAAAAATATTCCGCATAGTCCTGTCCTGCCGGTACGCTGTCAAGCTTCAGGCTATAGGAAGTGTTTTCTGCCAAAAGCTCTGCAACACCATTTACCGCCCACAAAAGATCTCCTTCTTGGTCCGCTGAATAATAACCCTTAAAATATTTTTGGACAAGCTTTTTATATTTTTCTAACTCCGGTGCATTGTAGGACCCATAATGTCTCGAAGCATACTCCGTATATTTCTTTTCTATAGACTGTTCGATACTGCTGTACTCTAACGTATCATCCGAATCGTAATCGTCTTCGTACAAACTCGGATCATCAATTGAGGAAATATATGATTTCTGCTCCGTTTGTGACATTAGATAATAATCTGTCGTATAGGATTTCTTAGCCCGCTTGATCTCTCCATCTCCGATCAGTTTCACGACCGTGTCCGACGAGTTGCTGTCCCCCGTCTTCAAATTTGCAAAATACGGCAAAAACGCCTTGCCGCCAATGGGTGACATTCCATGATATTCCACTGTGATCTCGCCATTCTGTATCGCACTTTGCAGACTTTTGGAATAGGAAGCCTCCACTGCCAGAACTCCATAGTTCTGCCCCCAAAGGTATGTTTGCACATCTTCAAACTGTTCCTTAAACTCTTTGTCGTCTCCCGCAGACCATACACCATTATGATACGTTTCACCGGTAAAACCGCGAAAATACAGATCACTATCCGGTTCAAAGTCCAAGGTGACCGTCATAATCTTTTTGCCGGTGTAATGCGGTGCAGTATTGCTCATGATGCCCTCGCCGCCAATGCCACCTTTGCTACGCACAAACTGTGCCGCCTGCTGGATCTTTTCGATCAACTGCTTCTCCAACTTCATCTCTTTACGCTGAAAAACAGCCGAATGCTTCAAAACCGGTTTCTCAATCTTATGTGTTACGACACCACCGACGCACATACTTACCGCCAGCAAAATACAGGCAGCAACTAACGCAGGCACGATGTTGTGCGGCATCATTTTGCGCCAATGTATTCGAACCATTTTGGTACGCGTTTTCGTACGCTTGCTCTGTTTCCGTATATACTCATATTGTCTGCGCAGCATATTCCAGACACGATCCCGCAAATTTTCTTGAATACTGGTAATATATCCTGACTTTCTGCGAAACATTTTACACAACAACAAAATTACCATGCCGGCAATTAACTGTATGATCGTATTTTTGCCCGGTGCCCTGCCACAGCACAAGCAACCGGAGATTGCCAGATAAACCGGCGTATACGCTAATATCTCCCAAGAAAGCTGCAGCATCATAAATGCCGCCAGATAACCGATCAAGATGCATCCAAAAATAAGCGCCATGTCTGCATGTCCATTCACTTTACGCAAGCTTTCTGCGATCAGCCCACTGCCTGTATAAGCAGAATATCTTTGATTGACCCTGTCTGCAAAATACATCGCACTGTTCATAAGCGCACGGCATTTTACCCAGACAAACAAAGCCAATACGCATAATATTGCAATATGACCGATCACCGCTGCTTTACGGCGATCTATCATAGAAACCACAGTAATTAACACGGCTGCGATTCCAAAAAACAGCACAGCTCTCTCTCTGTGAATCGACGCATCAAACGTCTGACTCAACATGCAAACCGTTCCGTTCATGATCAAAAACAACCCTGTAACAGCAAGCAGTCTAAGCAGCAACTGCGAGAGAAAACTTCTTTTACTCATCTCGTTTCCTCCCCTCTTGTTCCAAGGCAAATTCTGCAATCTCTTCGCCATCCAATGTCTGACACACTTTATCCGACAAGATCCACTCTGCCGATTGTGATTGTCCATATCTATCCTGATAGGCAGTTCGCATTTGATCAATGTCTCTGCTGCCAACCAGCATATCTACACGCAGCAGCGCAATACAATCATTCAGATCACCTTCATCTTTTATTTTGCATCTTCCTACCGCATCCTCTAGGCAATACACCAAAATGTGTGCACAGCCTTTTTGCAGCAGCTTAATGGATAGTGAAAACAAAAATGTGATATAAGCAAGAAGCTGTTCTGTATCTTTTACCGGTGCCAAATAAATAACCGGCATAATATTCTGCTCAGAAATAAATTCGTACACCATAATCTCATCCCGCTTCGCCGATAGTTTCCAATGTATATTGTGCATACGATCTCCCGGACGGTATTCTCGAATCTCTGATACTTCCGGTGGATTCTTTTCCATTGATGTACTGTCGTCTCCCTCTTGCTCCAAATGCTGTGTATGATATTTAACTCCCGCCGATATTCCTATTTCATGATAAACCGGCAAGACTGCCAGCACTTCACTTTGATCCAGATTGCGACGCGACACACCGATACTCGTAAATCCAAAGTAATCATAATGTCTCACAGATACCAACCGAAAATAAACACCTCCCGGATATGAAGGCGTCCACTCTCCGCGAATTCGTATCGGCTGTGCCGATCTGCGCTGCAGACCTCCCGGAAGCATGCAGTCTATAATGATCTCCCCTGTCGTATCGTTCAGCACGTGATATGCCTCTACGACAATACGAATACGACCAGATGGCAAAAAGCAGCGATTCTGTGCCAAAACTGCTAATGTCATTTGCTCGCCGGAGGCAACTGTTTCTGTGATTTTGTCAAAAGAAAACCGAAGTTTACGAAAAAAAAGTAAATGAAAACCTAACAAAAGCAGCAAAAAGCATACGATCCATACTGCACAATAGAGCATCCCCGTACTATGATAGATCAATGCCACATACACTACGACCCCTGCCGTAATGAATCCCGTAATAAAATTTTTCATCCGTACCCCCCTGCATTTCTTAACGTCTTGCAGCAGTCGGCTTTTTCACGTTCTGCATTACTTCGATCAAAATAGATTCTGCTGATCTCTTTGCCGCCTTTGCTTTAGCGCTTCGCACGAGCCTATGTGCCGCAACATCCAAAAAGATTTCATCGATATCCCCCGGGATCACATAATCTCTGCCATGTAAAAATGCGATTGCTTTGGAAATACGCATCAGTGCAACGCTGCCACGTGGGCTGACTCCCAGCTCGATCAATGGATTGGTTCGTGTTGTCTGGCAAAGTTCACACAAATAACGATAAATATCGTCTGCCATATAAATCTGTTCCACTAATTTTTTGCAATACAACAACTGCTCTGCATTGATTACCGGCTGTAACACTGCCTTGTCATCTTGAATCTGACGTCCTTTGACAATTGCAATTTCATTTTCTAACGATGGATATCCAAGACTTGTACAAATCATAAAACGATCCAACTGGCTCTCCGGTAAAAGCTGTGTTCCAACACTTCCCGCCGGATTTTCTGTAGCAATGACCACAAACGGTTCCGGTACTTTTCGTGTTACACCATCTACTGTCACATTTCCTTCTTCCATAACTTCCAATAATGCTGACTGTGTCTTCGGTGAAGTTCGATTGATCTCATCCCCCAAAAACAAATTGCACATCACTGCTCCGGTCTGATATTCAAATGTTCCCGTCTGTTTCTGATACATCGAAAAACCTAATAGATCGGATGGCATGACATCCGGCGTGAACTGCAGTCGATTATTCTGCAGTGCCATTGTCTCTGAAAATGCCATCGCAAGCGTTGTCTTACCGACACCCGGTATATCTTCCAATAAAATATGTCCTCCAGCCAAGATCGCTGCCATTACTTTACGAACACACTCTTCTTTACCAATTACAATTTGATTTACCTGTGCCAAAACCTCTGCTACTTTCTGCTGACACAAGATCATGTCATCTCTCATTTTTTTCTCCCCTCTTTCATTACGTTATATGCCTCAAACTTTGCACATCAAAAGAAACGGAGAGGCGTAGTCCTACGACTACGCTTCTCCTACATATTCTCACCTGACACAGGCGCAACCCTTTCTGCTCTTCTGAAAAGTTACTACAAAACTCTTCCTCACATTAAATGCAGCCACCCCTGTGTCCAATCTTTTATAATTTGTAAAGCGGGCCATAAGCTGCGCATGCTCTATAATCCTGACCCTCTTTATCCATACCAAATGCATTCCATGCAGCTGGTCGGAAAATATCTTCCTCCGGCACATTGTGCATACATACCGGAATACGAAGAATGGAAGCCAATGTGATCAGATCCGCACCAATGTGTCCATAACTGATCGCACCATGATTTGCTCCCCAATTGTTCATAACATCATAAGCTGTCTTAAATGCACCCTGACCCGTTGTGCGTGGTGTAAACCATGTACAAGGCCATGTATAATCTGTTCTCTTCCACAACTTGTCAGATACTTCATCCGGAAGATTTACGGTATAACCCTCACAGATCTGTAATACCGGACCCAAGCCTTTGACAATATTGAGACGGATCATAGTAGCAGGCATCTCCGCTCTCGTTAAATAACGGGAGGAGAAACCGCCTCCACGGAAATATCCGGAATCAGCACAGCACCATTCTGTTGCGTCCAGACATGCCTTCTGATCTTCTTCTGTCATCTCCCAGAAAGGTTTCATGACACCATTGCCATTCTCATCTTTCACTTCACCACAAGCATCCAGACACGCTGCACCGGAATTGATCAAATGCAGGAAACCACCTGCCTCTTTCGCAATACCCTCTAACTCATAGCCGGTTGTTCTCTTTACAGCTTCCGGACTCCAATAAGTACGAACATCTGCGAAAATCTGTGCTCTTCCGGTAAGCAGTTTCATGAAAAGCATACCAATACCGTTGAGTGTATCGTTCTCTGTTGCTAAAACATACGGCTCACGCGCTCCATTCCAGTCAAAGGAGGAATTGAGCAGTGCCTCTGCATAATCACCATTCGGATAAAAGTCGGTCCACTGTCTCTGACCCTGAAAACCTGCTGCGATCGCATTATGTCCTACCATCTCTTCCTCTCTGCCTTTCGGAAGACTTGGATTACCGTTCATTAAATCTTTGATAATGCACATCATCTTAACAACAAATTCCCAATCGCGTTCCTTCTGCTCATCGCTTCGTTTCACGATCTCAGGATTCTTATCCCATCCCTCACGGCAATGAGACTTTGTCCAAGACATTGCTTTCTCAAACTCTGCTTCATCGTATATACCTTCTGTCATTCGACGGATGATCTCCACCTCATCAACAGACTCAACACGCATTCCTAAATATTCTTCCATAAAGGAAGAGTCTACGATAGATCCTGCAATACCCATACAGATCGATCCGATCTGCAGCCAAGACTTGCCTCGCATCGTTGCTGCCGCTACGGCTGCACGACCAAAACGAAGTAATTTTTCCTTAACATCTTCCGGGATCTCTGTTGCATCCGCTTCCTGCACATCTTTGCCATAAATACCAAATGCCGGCAAACCTTTCTGTGCATGTGCTGCCAATACTGCTGCCAAATATACTGCTCCCGGACGCTCTGTACCATTAAATCCCCATACACCCTTAATCGTATCTTTGTCCATGTCCATAGTCTCGGATCCATAGCACCAGCATGGTGTCACGGTCAATGTAATATCCACACCTGCTTTACGGAACTTATCTGCACAAGCCGCTGCTTCTGCTACACGTCCGATTGTCGTATCCGCAATGATAACTTTGACCGGTTCTCCATTGGAATAACGGATATTCTGACGGAACAGCTCTGCCGCACTCTTAGCCATATTCATCGTCTGTTCTTCCAAAGATTCACGAACCTTAAGCGGTCCTCTTCGTCCATCGATCGTCGGACGAATTCCAATCACCGGATAATCCCCAATTAGTCTGCTTTTTGCCATTTGCTACTACCTGCCTTCCTTGAATATATTCTCACACCCTGATACCTTTTTATTTTACTGCATTTTGGCAGAGAATACAATCATCAGAGACTACAAAATTTCACGGTTTTAACTTATCTATTTTATATAGTTGTTTTTCTTCATATAATGCTTTAGTTTCCAATAATCCGAGACTTTCGCATAATTATCTTCCCCAGGAAGCAACATAATCCTTGACTCTGATTTTTTTACACAACCAACTGTATGTATCGTTTCTTTCTCTCCTGAGATAGTGATTTCTGATGCCATTTTATCTGGAATAAATACTCCATCTTTTCCTATATCTTCCGCATATAGTGCCATCTCCGAATCTATCACATATACGCTCTCACCTTTCTGAAAACCACCAGCAATATTTTTTACCACTTTCAGCTCTACGAGATTACATGCTTGATACGTATTCTCCTGGCTATCTTTTTTGTATAATGTTTCTACTTTTTTAACAGTTGCGACGCACGCCTTCGTGTCTTCAAAAACGGTAATACACTTTTTGATTTCAATGGAGCAAAATCAATCACTCCTGGTTTTTGTATAGCTGCCTTCTGCGCTGATACTGTTGCTTCTCGATAAAACGTTTCCTTTGTTTGTGTTACAGAATCCACTTGCACCATTATAGGTGCTACCCACAATGCCAACAGAGCTACCAAAGCTACCAAACATACTACACACACAGTTCCTGCAATTTTTTTCCTCATAAGAATCCTCCTCATTTGATTGTAATAGATATTACATTGCGTGTAAATGACTATGCGATATAACTACTTTCTTCACGTTCTTATTCTTCAAAAAGGCTTTCTTTAAAGTTGTCTTTGCATGTTTCACCTTGGTCAATCTGCTGAGGTCTAACACTTTCACAGACGTGTTTTGAAGTATTTTATAATTAGAAGAAGCCGGTTCATAAACATAATCCGTATCTTCAAATAGTCTTGCCTGTTTATCCAAAACTCCTGCAAAATCATAATTTTTAAGCCAAGTTTTTAATCCATTTTTATTATTTGGTAGCGTGAGACGTTTTAACGCTAATCCTTTCAACTTTAATGAATACAACTTACTGCATTTTGCTAAATTTATTGTTTTTAATTTCTTGCAGCCAATCACTTTCAACGCTTTCAGCTTCTTACAGTTTGATAACTTAAGTGATTTACATCCCTTCTTATCAAGACTGGTGAGTGTAAGATATTGCACTGACTTTGGAAGCTTTACTTTGAAAATCCCATAGCTGGCACATTCTAATGTATTAAGACGGCTGCATTTAGAGGCATCTATTGCTGCGCATTTAGCACTAACAGATAAGCCCTTCAATGCTGCCATTTTGCCGAGGCGGACCTGCTTGATCGGATATTTCCCAGATTGCGTAATACTGGCCAAACGGAGTGTCTTATTGACCGATGACAGATCAAGCTTATTTATTCTGCAACCGGTAACAGACAACTCTGCGATGTTCTTGCTTTTCTGCAGATCAAGCACTGTGACAGGCGAAGCTTTCTCTTTTCCATTTTGAATTACATTAAGCCCAAGTGACAGATATTTGAGTTTATCCATCTTTCCATACTGCAGCTTCTTGACATATGTTTCCTTTAAGCCCAATGTCTGCAGATTTGGTGTGTTTATTGTGTATTCATCCGGAAGGTTACAAGTCTTGATCAACAGCTTCTTCATCTTCTTTGAGACAATCTGCATCTTTTGCACTTGAACGCCTTCCAACGACAAACTTTCACACTGCATAGAATCATCTATAACAATAGATGTATTCTTCGCCAGCATTTGTTTATCAGAATCCTTATATCTGGCATCTACAGGATCTGCATAAGCATAATTAACTCGAATTGTTTTTACCTGTTTGGTATACTGGAAAAGATCACTTGCAATCTTATAGCTTGACTGAGGTTTTCCACTTCGACCAACTGATATACTTTTTAGTTCTGCAAAATACTCCACACCCTTAAAAGAGGTAATGCCTTTGGCAGTGCGAATTACATTTTCCTGAACTCCTGTATTTTCTGTTGTCTCAATAACGATCAGTTCTGTCAGTTTTTTCTGTTCTGATGTGTCAAGTATTTGATCTTTGTTGCTGTCGTACTGTGCGGCAATTTGACGTATCTGTGCATCCGGGAAGTTTTGTTCGTTAATACCTATGCCGTTACTTGCCGAAGCAGTTCCATTCCCCATAACAACTGCGGTTCCTCCAACAATTAACATTGCAAGCACATTTTTTACTAGTTTTCTCATAACGAAATCCCCCTTTTGATAGCATTTAGACTTTATTATCTCCACTGGTCTTTCATACACATCATCTCTTCAACATTAGATCCTAAAGTACAAAATGAATGTATGTAAGATGTCCACTTCTTATACTTTTAGTACATCAAAAAAAGGATGATTCGTCAATATGTTGCATACAATCTTAATAATTCTTAAGAATTAAACATTCTCTCCTCCCCTTATAAAATTTTACAGATCACATTGGCACAGCCTTAGCTGTAAGCACACCATTTTCCATATGAAACAATCCATCTACCTCCTGCTCCACAAAAG
>ERZ809146.94-NODE-94-length-46540-cov-8.108164_pt1 | contig 46540 bp, 42 predicted proteins | sample MGYA00520794_ERZ809146 | MGnify/ENA primary metagenome ERZ809146 (study PRJEB31570, sample SAMEA3212995) | Homo sapiens | biome: human-gut; feature: human gut; material: fecal | place: Sweden | collected 2011 ... | reverse complement strand
TTGTGCGTCGCTGGCGCTCCTTCAAATCATGTTCGCTGTGCATCGCTTCGCTCAAGGGGCAGGAGAAACCAGCTATCCGTTGTCCGCTGTTCAGTGGAGCCTTCCCGCTGAACGGCAGTTACTATCGTATGAGTCACTTACGGAAGGTAATGAGATTCTTTGCTTCGTTCAGGATGATGTCATCCGGTGAGAAGTCAGTCCCGTAATGCTCCGCGGCGAAGCCGCGCTTTTTTATTGCGGCGTAAGCCGCCACCACCACCCTTTGAACACTCTTAACCCTTTGAACCCTTTTATACAACCCTTCTATACAACCCTTTTTCACAACCTGCCGCCGTCAGGCGGCCACAACCTGCGGCGAAGCCGCGCCCCTTTTAACTGATGAACCCTTTTCATCCAGTCCTTCCTATTGTATAATACTCTTAGAATATAAGTTCGGAGGACAGCTATGGATACTTTATGGAATGAGCTGAATGAGAAGCAGAAGGAAGCAGTCACTTCCACAGAGGGATATGTACGGGTCATTGCAGGTGCGGGATCCGGGAAGACGCGGGCTCTTTCTTATCGGTTTGCGTATCTGGTGAATGAGCTGGGCATTCTTCCCGGCCATATTCTCTGCGTCACTTTTACAAACAAGTCGGCCCGGGAGATGGCACGGCGTATTCATAGCCTGACCGGGGACAATGATACGGGCTATATCAATACCTTTCACGGGTTCTGCGTATCGGTGCTGCAGGAGGACTGCTATGCAGTGTCCTATCCGAAAAATTTCCTGGTCATCGACAATTCGGACATTGATGATATGCTGCAGATGATTTATGAGGAGCGGGGACTTACGCTCCGGGACATGCCCTTCAATAAGGCCCGGGATATGATTGAAATGAAGAAGTGCCTGTGGCAGCCGGAGTATTATAAAGATATGATTGCCATGCCCCTGTCCCTTCTGTATGAAAAGTACCACCAGGCCCTTACGGTGGAAGACATCATTTTCTACGGCTACCTGTACCAGGAAAAGAAATGCTTTGCCCTGGACTACAATGACCTCATTAAGTTTACCCTTTACATTTTTGAGGAAAATGAGGACATCCGGCTGAAGTGGCAGAAGCGGCTGGAGTATATCATGATCGATGAATTTCAGGACATTGACCCGCTCCAGTATAAGCTCATGAAGGCCCTCTGCGGCTATCACCACAATCTTTTCATCGTAGGGGATCCGGACCAGACCATTTACACCTGGCGCGGCGCCGATGTGCGCTATCTTTTGCACTTTGACCGGGAATTTCCGGATGTGAAAACCATCATGATGAATGATAATTACCGTTCCACGCCGGACATCCTGAACGCTGCCAATTCCCTTATCAGCAGGAATGAAAACCGCATTCCCAAGGATTTGGTTTCCCATAGGGAAAAGGGGCACATGGTGACCTGTATGCCCGCCGCCAATGGAGGGGAAGAGGCGAAAGCGGTGGCATTGGAAATCAAAAAGCTCCATGAATCGGGGAGGAAATACAGTGACATGGCCATCCTGTACCGGGCCCATTACGTCACCCGGAATCTGGAGGAAGCGCTGCTGAAGGCGGATATTCCCTACACCATTTACAGCGGCGCCCAGTTTTTCGACCGCATGGAAATCAAGGATGCCCTCTGCTATCTCCGCATGATTGCCTACAAAGATGATATGGCTTTCCGGCGCATCGTAAATAAGCCGAAAAGAAATATAGGAAAGCGCCGCATGGATTTCCTGACCCAAAAGGCGGAGGAAGAGCACATAAGCCTCTATGAAGCATTGAAGCTGAATCTGGAAGATCCTCTTTTCAAAAAGACGAAAGCAGCGGATTTCATAGAGCTTATCGAGTATTTTGCCAAAGACAGCCAGGGAAAGCCGGTGTCCGAGGTGCTTTCCGCCATTCTGGACGAAAGCGGCTATGAGGAAATGCTCCGTACCGAAGGGAGCCAGGAAAGGCTGGACGACCTGGCGGAGCTGAAGCAATCCATTTTTGAGTATGAAGCGTCGGCGGGAGAGGAAACATCCATTGCTGACTACCTGGAACAGGCAGCCCTCTTTTCCAATATGGACCGCACGCCGGGAAATGATTCTGTCCGCCTTATGACGGTGCACACCGCCAAGGGGCTGGAATTTCCGGTGGTTTTCCTCTGCGGCATGAATGAAGGCATATTCCCGTCCCGGAAGACCAGGACGAAAAGGGGGATGGAAGAAGAAAGACGCCTTGCCTTCGTAGCCATGACGAGGGCGGAAGACCTTCTCTACCTGACGGAAGCGGAAGGGACAAATCTGGACGGCACGCCCCGTTTCCCTTCCCGCTTCATCCTGGACATAGACAGGGAATACCTCTGCTTTGACCCGCCGGTGAATGAAGCCCTGTGGAAGGCAGGAAAGGCCTATGTGGAAAGAACCGGCGCCTACCTGAAGGATGATAGGGAAACGGATCACTTCCAGGTGGGAGAAAGGGTGCGCCATACGGTTTTCGGCGAAGGCACCATTGAGGCGGTGGATGAAAAGAACAATTCCTACCGCATCCGCTTTGAGAAAATGGAGACCACCAGGGACATCGCCTTCAGGGCAAGGCTGGTGAAGGTTTGACTATAGAGATACCGGCGGGAGGCGGTATTCCCGACGGGGAAAAGGGGCTGCGGCCGGCGCCGCAGGCTGTGTAGAAGGGGTATGCTCTCTGTCGCTCAGGGGGCGGAAAGAGTTCTTGCGCTTGACGGCGCCTGCCCGGAGGGTTGTTGTGAATTGCCGCTCGTGCGGCGCCTTTGCTGCACAAAGGCCTATCTTCACCGCTATGGCGGAGGGGCTGTGAAAAAATATAAATCATTTTTTCACGGCCCCCCTGCATTATGAGCTTCTTACCGGCATCCGGGAATACAGTCCGGCACACCAGCGGTCAGCGGACAGCGGTCTCACTGTCCTACTGTCCCACTGTCCCACCAGCTCCCTAGTACACTAGTACACTAGTACACTAGTACACCAGCCCACCAGCCCACCAGCCCACTCAAATTCATATAGAAAATCCTTGACATGGTTTCGTTTCCGTGCTATCCTGTAGGCACAAACGAAAGAGGTACCGGAACTGACGGATGAATGTGGAAATGACCACGTGGACCGGTATTTTCTGAATCAGCCGACCGTCTGGGCAGGGAAACCTACTCAGACGGTCTTTGCGTCTCCGGTTTCCCTTCATTGCATTATGCTTATGGAGGGATTTCTTATGAAAAAGAAAAATCGCTGGCTTATCGCCCTTGCGGCTGTGGGCATCCACATCTGCATCGGCAGTGTGTATGCATGGAGTGTACTGACGAAGCCGGTCATGGCGGCTATGGGTCTTTCCCTTTCGGAAACCACCTGGGCCTTTTCTATTGCCATTCTGTTTCTGGGACTGTCCGCCGGCTTCCTGGGCGGCGTGGTGGAACGGATGGGTCCGGCCCGGTCCGGTCTGGTGTCGGCGGCCTTCTTCGGCACCGGCCTTCTGGGCACGGCACTGGCGGTGCACCTGCAGTCGTCCCTGCTTCTTTATATCTTTTACGGCATGATCGGCGGCATAGGCCTTGGCACCGGCTACATTACCCCAGTATCCACTCTGGTGAAATGGTTCCCTGAACACCGCGGCTTTGCTACGGGCCTGGCTATTATGGGATTCGGCTTTGCGGCGCTGGTGGCAGGCCCTCTCATGCGCTTCCTCACCGATACCTACGGCCTTACCGCCAATTTCCTCATTCTGGGCATTGCCTATGCGGTGATTATTTCCCTGTCCGCATCCTATCTTCGCCCGCCGAAGAAGGGTGAAATCCCGGTTATGCTGGAAGAAGTGCTCCGCAGGGAAGCGGCCATGGGTAAAAAACGCACCGTGGTAGGTCCTCAGATGACAAGGAAAGAAGCGATGCATACCTGGAAATGGTACGCACTGTGGTGGATTTTCTTTACTAACATTACCTGCGGCATCGGGCTTCTGGCAGTGGCTTCCCCCATGGCCCAGGAAGTCATCGGCATGACACCGGTAGAGGCGGCTTCCCTGGTAGGCATTATCGGCATTGTGAACGGCGGCGGCCGTATCGTCTGGTCCACCATTTCCGACTGGATAGGCCGGGGCATTACCTACATGGTCTTCTTTGCTTTGGAAGTATGGGCGTTCTACCAGCTCTCCATGACTACGGAAGGCCTCATTTTCCAGGCCCTGGTGCTCCTCATCATCAGCTGCTACGGCGGCGGATTCTCCTGCATGCCTGCCTATCTTTCCGATATTTTCGGCGTAAAGCAGCTTTCCTCCATTCACGGCTCCATCTTGACCGCCTGGGGCATTGCCGGCGTGGCAGGCCCCCTCATCCTGGCTTTCATGAAGGAAAATACCGGAGGCTATGCAGCCACCCTTCACCTTTTCGCAGCCATGCTGGCCCTGGCCTTCGTCATTGCTGCCGTACTCCGCTGGCGGAATGAAGTGGACAAGAAGAAATGGGAAGTGAAGGAAGAAAAGAAAGATATGAAGAGTCATGTCGTGAAAACCACTTTGGCATAATCTGTTGGAATCAGGAGCGGGTGGAATCATTCAATAACCGGCCTTCTGCAGGCGGTTAGGGCGTGGCAGTATCATTTGCCTACGGTTCTCCCTGTACACCCTGTGGCCCCTCAAGGGGCAAAGATTGCAGCGGCATTGTGGGGACACTATGAGTGCTTTCCTGATATAATTACTTGTATAGGAGAGGAGTATTTATGGCAATAAAAAATGGGGCTGTGAAAAAATGTAAATCATTTTTTCACAGTCCCATTTTTATTATCTTTTTTTAATGCTGCGCTTCTTCCAGTTTCTGCAGGAAGAATTTTACATTTTCCGTAAGATTCGGACCTTCGGTCTGCAGGGCGCCGCCTACGAGGAAAATGGTATCGGCACCGTAGGTCTTGTACATGTCTTTGAAGAGCTGCCATCTCATGCCGCCGGAGGGAATGGGGAAAATGGGGCGGAGGTAGGCCATTTTTTCATTGGTGCCTTCGCAGATGTTGGTGCAGGTTTCCCGGGAGAAGGAGAAGCGGCCGCCGAAGCTGGTGAAGATGACGGCGTCGGCGCCGGAGAGGCGGGAGAGCTGGCCGTAGTAGCAGAAGGGGGAAATGCCCGATTCTCTGGAAAGAACCTGGGGGCCGGAGAAGCAGGGATGGAGGAAGATGGGAAGGTTAAAGTCCGGATCCCTGGCCAGGTCGCGGATCAGGGTGAAGCCGGTGATGGCAGGGGCTGCCATAATGCCGTCGGCACCGATTTCCTTGGCTTTGTAGGCCCGGTCCAGGAACTGGAGGCCATCGGCGGTACAGTTGGCAATGTACATGCTCTTTTTACCGGTTTTTTCTTTGGCGTCGGCAAGGGCCATGACGCACTGGAGCACCCTTTCTTCGAAGGGGGCGTAGTCCTGGTTCATAAGGCTGTGGTCGTCTTTAATGATGGGGCAGCCGCCCATGGCCAGGTCGTACACCATTTTCCCCAGTTCTTTGGGGCTTCTGCCCAGCGGCTTGATGGCGCTCATAAGGATGGGGCCCCTTGGCACGCCACAGAGGTCGCGGATGCCAGTACGGCCGAAGCGGGGGCCGGGGTAGTTGTCGTACATGGCTTCCGGCAGGTCGAAGGACATGAGCTTGATGCCCGGCTGGAGGCTTGTATTTCCAAAGAGCATATTAATCAGTTCGGCCATTTCATTTCCCACTGCCGTTGGGTCATAGGAAATGGTGGCGTAGTAGGCGCCGGGTTCTGCTTTCTTCAGATCTTCGATCTGGCCGACGATGGAGTCTCCTATGGGGGTGCCTTCCACCAGTTCGTAGGGGCATTCCACCGTCTGTTCTACGCAGATGCCGAAGGCCAGCTTCTTGGCTTCTTCGTAATCCGGAGCCACAATGCGGTAGGTGGTGGTGAAACGGGACGACTGGGTCAGGTCTTCTTTCAGCTCTGCAAAAAGTTCGCTTTCAAAAAAAGGGGTATTACTCATAACTGTATCCTTCCCGGCAGCCGGCATTTCACTGCAAAGAAGCGGGAAATCCCGCTGCCTGCTGCCTTGTGAAATTGGAAATAAGGGGAATCAAAGGGGATTTCCCTTTTCGTGGGTTTGACGATAGGGGTTATCGGGATGGGTGGCGGTATCGTCGGAGAGCCAGTACAGGGGGCGGTTCCTCGTTTCCTCGAATACATGGCCTATGTATTCTCCAAGAATCCCAAGGCACATGAGGTTCAAACTTCCGAAGATGGAAATGAGGATGGTCATGGTGGCCCAGCCGGGCACCGCCTGTCCGGCGATGACGCAGTAGAGCACGTGGAGAATCAGCAGGAATCCTGCAAAGGCGGCCAGAAGGCCGATATAAAAGGAAATCCGTAAGGGGATGGTGGAGTTGGTAATAATGCCGTCCATGGCAAAATGAAGCATTTTTTTCATGGAAAATTTGGAAACGCCGGCATGGCGGGCAGGCGCTTCAAATTCGATGGCTGCCTGCTTGAATCCAAGGCCTCCTACAATGCCCCGGATGAAGCGGCTGTGCTCCCGGAATTTCCGGAAGGTGTCCAGCGCCTTTCTGTCCATGAGACGGAAATCCGAACCTCCCGGCACCACCCGGGTGGTGGAAATGGAGTTAATCACCGCATAGTAGCCGGTGGAGGTGAGTTTTTTCAAAGGGCCTGCGTCTTCGGTAGCGGTGCGGATGGTCTGCACGATGTCATAGCCTTCCTGCCATTTTTCAATGAGTTTGGGTATGAGAGCCGGCGGGTGCTGCATGTCTCCGTCCATGGTAATCACCGCGTCCCCTCCGGCAAAGTCCATGCCGCAGGTAATGGCGATCTGGTGGCCGAAGTTCCGGGCAAAGGTGAGGGCCCGCACATGGGGGTCGCGGCTGGCCAGTTCGTGAATGAGCTCGTCGGTTCTGTCCCGGGAGCCATCATTTACATAGATGATTTCATAGTCCATGGCCAGGTCTTTCATGACCCGGGTCACTTCGTCATGAAAGTAAACCACGTTGCCTTCTTCATTATAGACAGGCGTCACAATAGATATCATAATAATCCTCCAGGTCAGGCTGTATGCTAATGTATATTATAACACAGAAAAGGGACTTTGATATTTTATCCTGTTTCCTGTGGAAATGGGCTTTCCCTATGTTCGTATTATAGCGGATAGGTGGTCTGGTGGATTTAACTATTTTTAAAATTTTCATAAAGGAATGACAAAAGAGCAGGAGGGAAGTCCTGCTCTTTTGTCAGAGGGTATTTAAGGAAGCACTGATTCATTCATAGAGTCTGCTTTTATAAAAATTTTTATGCACTGCTTCGTCATGGGACTCCTTAAATAGCTGGCTATTCGCGTCGCCCCATTCCTTGCATTGCATAAAAATCCAAGAATAAAAGCAGACAGTGATTGAATCAGCGCTTCCTTAAGGAAGCACTGATTCATTCATAGAGCCTGCTTTTATAAGAATTTTTATGCACTGCTTCGTCATGGGACTCCTTAAATAGCTCGCTATTCGCGTCGTCCCATTCCTTGCATTGCATAAAAATTCAAGAATAAAAGCAGACAGTGATTGAATCAGCGCTTTCTTAGATGATGATAAATATAAAATGATGAGATTAGAATGGAGCATCTTCCGGCGGCGGAGCCTGCCGGCCCCGTCCTTCAGGGCAGGGAGAACCATAACGGTGGTCACGGTCTCTGTCATCTCTCTCAAAGCGGCGCTCATGGTGCCTTTCATAGCGGTGGTCGCCATCGTTGTTATCTTTGTGGAAGCGGCGTCCATGGCGCCCTTCGTAGTGATGGCCGTCATCGTCGTCTCTTTCAAAGCGGCGCGCGTGGCGTCCTTCGTAGTGATGGCCGCTGCCGTCCCGGGGGCGGTTTCTCATTTCGCCAAAGCCCCGGGCGGGAGTTCCTTCCGCCCGGTCTTGGCCCTGCATGGGCTTGTGGATAACAGGGCCGTCGGAATGTTCTGCATTGAGCAATGCGATGCGGTAGTCCCGGCCTGCCCCGGCTGACGGCGCAGATGGGGATTTAGCTTCCAGGGAAGCGGCGGATACACCATTTCCCAGTGCGGCGCCTGCTGCGGAGAAGGAAATCAAAAGGACTGCGGCGGTGATTGTTTTTTTCAGGTTTCTCATAGGTAAGCCCTCCTTTGCTGCGGGGGATGGGGATTACAGGCGGTGCCAGGTGATGCCGTCGTCATCCTCTACGTTCTTCTTTTCAGGATTTCCTTTCTTTGCATCCTGTTCTCTTGCTTCCGGATGCTGTTCATAATATTTTTCTTCCCAGGGTTTCAGCTTCCGCTGGGGGCCCTGGGCCTTTTCTTCCTTCATTTCCTGCTGGTGCTTTTTGTCCTTATGAACTTTCTGCTTTCTGTTCTTTTCCACATGCTTCTTTTCCTTGTGAAGCTGCTGGCCCTTTTCCTGCTGGTATCCCTGGTGGGGACCGTAGTCAGCGGCGGAAGCGCTTTCTGCAAAGAAGAATCCGCCGGCCAGAGCCAGACCGGTGATGGATGCGATGACGAGTGCGTTTAATTTTTTCATAATGAACCTCACTTTCAAAAACGGAACTACTTTTTCCGAGGGAGCTTCCCTGAAACTCCCTCATTATATTCTGGGGATATATATAAATCAATGGCGGAGCTGGTATTCTCCAGGGAAGGGCCGATTCATGGGCTGCCTGTATTTATTTTTATAAGCAGACTCTATGAATCAGTACTTCCCGACCATGATGGACAGATTATTTATCGGTATCAGGCGCCTGCCGGTTATCAGGCCGGTTCCTTCCCGGGCCCATAGCATTTCTGTCGTGGTGATTTCTCATGTCCTCCCGCATCCGGTCATTAGAAGGGCCGTTTCTGAAATCCTTCCTGTCCTTTGGCCAGCCTTTGAAATTTTCCGTTATTTTCGGGCCGTTCTCCGCCATCCAGCTGTGGTAGGCGGGAAGGTCATTGATGACAAAGGAGAAGGTGCCGATCATGAGGGAAATGATGGCCAGAGCCACGGAGGCGATAATTCTTTTCATCGACTGTCACCGCCTTTGGCAGGGGAGGCTTTGAAGCTGTTTTCAATGGCCTGGCTTCCTTCCCGGGCAATGAGGTAAATGGAAAGGGCGGTAAAGATGCCGAAGCTTCCGATGGAGGCCAGGGTGAGGAAGCTGAACCGGGGCAGAGGCGCCATGCCGTGGAAGGGGGTGAGATTGGTGGAAAAGAGGCCGATGACCAGTCCGGCAGCGGCCAGTACCACCACGGCCATAATGATTCCGGCGGCATTTAAGAGCCGGGCGGTCATGCGGGCGGTGGTTTCCGCCGCCTCCGGAAGTCTGGGACTCACTTCCGTCCAGGTTTTTGCAACCCTATCCTGGGCGTCTTTTGCCATTTTCAGGGCATTGTCCTTCAGCTGGCCGGTTTTTGTCCTTTCATCCACCACGCCTTCCGACTGGTAGGAGTCATATATATCTCTGGGACTCCCCAGCTCTTTGGCAATCTGCTCCTCTGTAAGGCCCCGTTTCTTTCCTTCTTCAAAATGGGACTCATAGTCAGATAATATTTCCTTTACTTCTTCCGGCTTTCCATTGCGGAAATAGTAGCGGAGAAGATCTAAGAATTCTGTTTCATTCATGGATATCGCCTCCTTCGGTGAGTATTTTCTTCACGGCTTTTGTGAATTCTGTCCATTCCCTGAGGGATTCTTTGAATTCCTCGCGCCCGGCGTCGGTGATGCGGTAGTATTTTCGGGGAGGGCCATTGTGGGATTCAGCCAGGTAGGTATCTACCAGCCCGTCCTTCTTGAACCGGTTCAGCAGAGGGTAAATGGTACCCTCCGACATTTCAATGTATTTTGAAATCTCCGTCACCAGCTCGTAACCATAATAGTCTTTTCTTCTGAGCATGGATAGAACCACGATTTCCATGACGCCTTTCTTCAGCTGGATGTTCATGGCTTTTCCTTTCTTAAGGCATCAGAGGTTCTTCTGATGAAATTCGGGGGCCGGCTCTTGAACCGGCGGTCAATTTCCTTGCTAATAACAATATATCACAAAGTACTTTGCAATGCAAGGTACTTTGTGAAGTATAATGAATATTTACCAAAAGTCATGGAAGACGCTGCGTATGCCGAATCTGCAATTTTACATTTTCCTGTTGACGGATGGAAGAAGATTGGGTATCATCATATCCATATTCAAACAAGTACATGCTGTGAACGAGAAGGAAACAGACGGGAAGCTTCAGAGAGCCGGCGTATGGTGAAAGCCGGTGCGGAAAATCTGCGGACTATCACTCGTGAGCTTCCTGGTTGAAAGAATCTTCCGTAAATCAGGACGTAGGTCCCCGTTACAGGACAGGCCTTCAGAGTATAATGCAGGGTGGTACCGCGAATTCGCCCCTGTCCCATGGTGGACAGGGGCTTTTTGATACCCTCCTGGCAGGATACTTTGGCGGCTCAGTGATAAACCGGAGTGGTACCGCGCGAAGCGCCTCTGTCTGATATGTCAGGCAGAGGCGCTTTTTGCGTATATTCCGGATAGAGTGAAGATTGCACATGTGCTATTCATCCAAAGGAGAAACCAAAATGATGAACTGGAAAAAGGGACTTAAACTGGCAGGCCTTGGCCTCATGATGACAGCTGCATGTGCAGGACTTTCCGGCTGCGGCGGAAAGAGCGAAGGTGCGGGAAGCGGGAAGACGGCGAAAGTAGGCTTTATCAACGGCGTTTCCGGCGGCGTAGCTTCCTATGGCCTGGCGGAAAAGGAAGGCTTTGACATGGCGGTGGAGGAAATCAATAAGGAAGGGAAAATCCATATGGATGTGGAAATGGTGGATACCAAGGGCAATGTGCAGCAGGCCGTATCTGCCGCCCAGAAGCTGATTGCCGCCAAAAAGGTCATCGTGGTGGGACCTTTGATTTCCGGCGAATACAAAGCCGTGGGCCCCCTCTTCCAGCAGGCGAAGATTCCCCTTCTGGGCGTAGCCACCACGGCGGAAGGGCTCATGGATATGGGTGACTACATGTTCCGGAACTGCGTGCCGGAATCGAAAAACATTCCCCAGACCGTGGAGAAAACCCATAAGCTTCTGGGCTACAAGAGGGTGGCGGTGCTCTACTCCAATAATAACGAACACCAGGTGTCCGCCTATAAAACCTTCAAGAAAGCGCTGGAAGATGAGGGTGTGGAAATCGTGGCTACGGAAACTTTTGCCGACAAGGATACGGACTTCTCCGCCCAGCTTACGAAAATCCACAACGTGAATCCCGACGCCGTGGTGGTGGCAGGCTACTACCAGGAAGGGGGCCTCATCCTGAAGAAAATGAGGGATATGGGCATGAACCAGCCGGTGCTGGGGGATAACGGCTTCATGTCGCCGGAACTTGTGAAAATTGCAGGCCCTGCGGCGGATAATGTGTACGTATCCTCCATGTGGTCCCCTGACCGTGATTCGGAAGCCACCAAAAAGTTCGTGAAGGACTTCCGGGCCAAGTACAACCACGACCCGGACAACTTCGCTGCCTGCGCCTACGTTTCCGCCAAACTGGCGGCAAAGGCCATGGAAAATGCAGGCACCACCACGGACTCCAAAAAGGTGCGGGACGCCCTGGCCCATATCAAAAACTTTGAAAGCGCCGCCGGCCCCATGACCTTTAACAACTCCGGGGACCCGGAAGTGGACCTGGTGCTTCTGAAAGTGGAAGACGGGAAATATAAGGCAGTGAAAGTATAAAGCACTGCTGCAAAAAAGGCAGGGAAGAAAGGATTGCTGCTTCTTCCCTGCCTTTTTCTATGAGGGCTTCCTGCCGGTAAGAAGCACCGGTGGTGCTGAGCCGAGTGGGAAACCCTTCGCAAGCAGTTTCCCGCCGGTATGGACGCCCCATGTGTATCATCACCATAGGAAACCCTTCGCAAGCAGTTTCCTGCCGTCATGAATGACAAAAGTGTATCATGCTGCCATGGGCTACACCGTTATGGAAATGGCCGTTTCCGCATAGATGGCTTCACCGTCCGGATTTCTGGCAGGGGCAAAGGTCCACTGGCGAAGGGAGCGCTCTATATAGGAAGAAAGGATTTTGAAATCGGCATCGCTCAGGCCGGTCCCTTCCTTTTCAATCACCGGCGGGGCGCTCATTTTTCCATTCCTGTCTATGGAGAGCTTCACCGTAAAGGAAGGGTGACCGGATCTTTCGGCGGCCTGCTCTTCCTTTTCCTTCATGTCTGCCATGATTTGCTTTTCCGGTGCTGGCGGCACGGATACTATGGCTGACATGAAACGGACAGGAATACGGACAGTCAGGGGAATATCCTTATCTCCCCGGCGGGCGGGATGGAAGGTCCAGGATTTAGCGGATCCCGCGGCGTACTGGTCCAGAATCAGGGAGGATGAGCTTTCAGCGATTTCCTCATGGGTTACGGCGCCATCTGCATCAACGGAAAGAATGAGCACCGTAGATGCAGCATGGGGCAGCTGGGAGAGGGCTTCGTGGACAGCGGCGGACTGCGGCAGCATGGGAGCGGACTTCACCGAAGGCGGCACCATCTGCTCTTCCGTGATGGGGTTGCCTTCTTTATCCAGATACACGCCTTCTTTGGGAAGGGCGGCAGAGGCGGTAAAGCCCAGGGTAAGCAGGAGAGACAGGGAGATGAGAATCTTTTTCATAGGGGCTCCTTTGACAGATTTGCATTCTGACTGATGAAACATACATTTTACACATCAATTTCTCCATTTATTTTAATAAATAGGAAAGGGAAGCGCAACCGGTTTTCTATCTGCCGTGGTACAATTATGGCAGATAGCACAGGAAGAGATGATGCAAAGGAGGTCATCATGAAAAGAGAAGATATGATAGAGCTCATGAAGGAAGCAAGGCAGGCCGGCGCGGCGGACGTGAAGATGGTGGACGTGACAAAGGTGAAGCGGGGTGTGTGGCCCCGCATGAAATGCCAGTTCGGCTGTCCCCAGTACGGGAAAAGCCTCTGCTGCCCGCCCTATACGCCGGAGCTGGCCCAGATGAATGAATTTTTAAATGAATACAGCCTGGGAATCCTCGTCAAGCACACCATGCCCATCAAACTGGAGGAGTGCAGGGACTGGCAGGAATTTGATATTCGCCTCACCAACGGTCTTCTGGATATTCTTCTGAAAGTGGAAAAGGCGGCCATGATGAAGAACTACTACAAAGCCTTCGCCCTGAAGGCAGGCCGCTGCGGCCTCTGCAAAGTGTGCAACCTGAAGCACTGCATCCACCCCGAATCCGCCCGCCCTTCCCTGGAAGCCTGCGGTATCGACGTATTCGCCCTGGCCCGTGACAACGGCTTCGACACCCATGTGCTCACCGGGCCGGTGAAGGAAGTATCGGTGTACGGCATGGTGCTGGTGGAATGAGGCGGGAAGGAAATGACATCGGTAACCGCAGGCTGACCCGATGGAGATGATGAAGCAGCAGGCAGCCTGTGGCCATGTCGAATTGAAAAGAGTGTGAAGAAATGATTGGCGTTTCTTCACACTCTTTTTATAAGGAAGCGCTGAAAGGCGCAGCCATACTTTATAACGCCCCGGTTGGAGGGCGAAAGGGCTTTTGGGAATACAGCTTAACGCCCGATTTTCGCCGCAGCCTTCTCCTTTTGGGGAGAAGGCTCTTTTTCTATCAGTTCAAAACCATAGTCCAGAAGTTTTGCCGCTTCCGCAAACCGGCTGTCCATATCCCGGGAGTGCATGACAATGACGATAAGCTCATGATTATTCCTGACGGCGGAGGCAGCCAGGCAGCCGCCTGCGGCGCGGGTATAGCCGGTCTTGATGCCTGTGGCGCCGGGATAGGTGTAGAGGAGCTCGTTGCTGTTTTGGCAGGTAAAGATTTCGGCAGGACGGATATAGTGGATCTGCTTCCTTTTGGTAGAAACGATGCGGCGGAAAGTCTTGTTTTCCATGGCATACCGGGCCAGGCGGGCCATGTCCTCGGCGGTGGAGTAATGGTCTTCATCAGGCATGCCGTTGGCATTGACGAAATGGGTGCCCTTCATGCCGATTTCCTCTGCCTTTTCATTCATCATATCCGCAAAGGCAGGAAGACTTCCTGCCACATTTTCCGCAATGGCGGTGGCGGCGCCGTTATCGGAAATCATCATCATCTGGTTTTCCAAATCCCCCAGGGAAATCCATTCTCCGCCGTTTAGGGCGGTGGACACCACGTCCGCCGCCTTTCTGCTGACCGTCACCGTTTTGTAGGGATCCCCCTTTTCTATGGCAAGAAGGCAGGTCATCATTTTTGTCATGCTGGCGGGATATTCCCTTTTTGTGCCGTTCTTCGCATAGAGGAAACGGCCGTCTCCGGCATCCATGATGACGGCGGCGTCAGCGGTAACATCCGGCGCTGCGGCCTGGGGAGAGGAAATGGAAATGAAGGTCAGCCAGAGGGTAAGAAGCAGGAATTTATATTTCATAGGCATTACCCCTTTGTACCGAAGAGATTGAGAAGGGTGCAGCCTGCAATAATAAGGAATATGGCCAATATTCCGGTGGCTGTCAGCTTCTCGCCGAAGAAGAACCAGGAAATCAGAGTGGTGGCCAGAATGCCCACGCCGCTCCAGGTGGCATAGGCCAGGGCCAGGTTCAGGGATGTGAGGGCCCGGGAGAAGGAGAAAAAGCAGAGGCCGTAGGAAATGAGACATCCCGCGGTGGGCAGTATGAGGGTAAAGCCATGGGACATTTTCAGAAAGGTGGTGCCGGTGAGCTCCATGGCAATGGCGAAGAACATAAGGAAATAGGCCAAAGGAACGCTCCTTTCAATGAAAAAGCCTGCGCCTTCCGGCGCAGGCCTGGGTACACGAAATCAAAGGAAAATATATTTCAGGATGAAAATGACGGTGAGGGCCATCATGAGGAGACTCACTTTGTTCTTCCGTCCGGTGAACAGGTTGATCAGGGTGTAGGTAATGGTGCCGAAGGAAATGCCTTCTGCAATGCTGTAGGCAAAGGGCATGGCAATGATGGTGAAGTAGCAGGGAATGGCTTCAGTGGGATCATTGAAATCAATGCCTGCGACGGCGGTGAACATGAGGAATCCTACGATAATCAGGGCCGGTGCCGTGGCAAAAGCGGGAATGGCCATGAAGATAGGGGAAAGGAACATGGAAAGGAGGAAAAGGATGGCTACCGTTACGGCGGTAAGACCGGTGCGGCCGCCTTCGGATACGCCGGAAGCACTTTCCACATAGGTGGTGGTGGTGGAAACGCCGAGCACAGCGCCTAAGGCAGTGGCAACGGCATCAGCCATAAGGGCGCCCTTGATGTGGGGCAGCTTGTTGTTTTCATCCAGCATATTGGCCTTGGAGGACACGCCGATCAAGGTACCGATGGTATCAAAAATATCGACAAAGAGGAAAGCCAGGAGGACGACTACGAAATTAAAAGTACCTACCTGGGAAAAGTCCAGCTGCATGAAAATGGGGGCCATGCTCTTCGGTTCAAAGGCGGAAAGGCCGCCGGAGAAATTGGGAAGAGTGCTGAAAGCGCCTACGGAAGGATCCGGTACATAAAGGCCGGTAAGCTCACAGAGAACGCCCAGAAGCCAGGTGAAAAGGATGCCCCAGAGGATGTTGCCTCTGACCTTCTTCACCATGAGGATGGCGGTGAAAAGGACGCCGATAATGGCAATGACTACGGTAATGCCGGTGGTATGGAAAGTTCCGGCGGCCATGGCCTGCTTGAAGGAGAAAAGGGAAATCTTGGTGGCAGGATTGGCCACGATGATCTGGGCGCTGCCCAGACCGATGAAGGCGATGAAAAGGCCGATGCCTGCGGACACTGCCTTCTTCAGGTTAATGGGGATGGCGTTGAAGATGGCTTCACGCACATTGGTGAGGGAAAGAACGATGAAAATGATACCTTCCACAAATACTGCAGCCAGTGCCATTTCCCAGGAATAGCCCATCTGCTTTACCACAGTGAAGGCAAAGAAAGCATTGAGCCCCATGCCCGGTGCCAGGGCAAAGGGATAGTTGGCAAAAATAGCCATGAACATGGTGCCTAGGAAGCCTGCCAGGGCAGTGGCAGTGAGAACGGCCCCCTTGTCCATGCCGGTGGTGCTCATGATACTGGGGTTGACGGCGAGGATATAGGCCATGGTCATAAACGTGGTAATCCCTGCCATGATTTCGGTCTTTACGGTGGTGTGGCTTTCCGACAGATGGAAAATTCGCTCCATGAGACCTGCATTGTTTTCCATGAATAAACTCCTTTCGCATTGAAACGTATTCCGGCGTCTGGAAAAAGCGCCATAGAACATTTTTTACGCTTTTATTATATGATTTTTAACAGCTTGAATCAATGAATTTTATCTATTCGTGGAATGCGGATATGTCATTCTTTTATGAGAAAAGAACACGTCTTTTCCCCTGTGTTACAATAAAAATAATGAAGATAAAAGGAGAGTCCCATGAGTATATGCAACCTATGCCCCAGGGCATGTAAAATAGAAAGAAAAATATCGGTGAAGGACAAAGGAAATGTGGGATACTGCCGGTCAGCCATGCTGCCTGTCATTTCAAGAGCTGCCCTTCACCACTGGGAGGAACCCTGCATCGCCGGCACCAGGGGCGCCGGCACGGTGTTCTTTGCAGGGTGCAACCTGTCCTGTGTGTACTGCCAGAACTATGAAATATCGGAAATGCGAAAGGGCATCGAAGTGTCGGTGGAGCGGCTCCGGGAAATCTATTTCGAACTTATCGCCCAGGGGGCCCATAACATCGACCTGGTTACTCCCACCCAGTACACCCATGCCATTTTCCAGAGCCTTCGTGATCCCCTTCCTGTGCCGGTGGTGTACAATTGCGGCGGCTACGAAAGCGTGCACACCGTAGCTTTCCTCAGGAAAAAGGTGCAGTGCTGGCTGCCGGACCTGAAATACGCAGACAGCCGCGCCGCCGCCCGGTACAGCGATGCGCCGGACTATTTTGAAAAGGCTGCTGCCGCTATTGAGCAGATGTACCGTCAGACCGGTCCCTATGAAATGGACAGCAGCGGCATTCTCCAAAGAGGCGTGCTCATCCGCCACCTCATCCTTCCGGGACAGGTGGAAAATACGAAAAGGGTACTGGAATACGTGGCGGAAACCTTCGCCCCCGGCGAAGTGCTCTTCAGCCTCATGCGCCAGTATGTCCCCTGCGGCAGGGCGGCGGAATACCCTGAAATCAACCGCCCCATTACGGACGAAGAATACGAAGAATGCGAAAGCTATATGGAAGAACTGGGCATCGAAGACGGCTACGTCCAGCAGAAAGCCAGCTCCGACAAAATGTTCATTCCCGCCTTTGACGGCACGGGAGTGCTGAAAGAGAAATAGTGTACTGGTGTACTGGTGTACTGGTGTACTAGTGCACTAGTGGGCTGGTGTACTAGTGGGCTGGTGTACTAGTGAGCTAGTGGGTTAGTGGGACGGCTGTCCGCTGTCGGCTTTCCAGCTGCCCCCTTTACAGTTCGCTGAAAGCCACAAAATCCCCGGGTTTATCTGTCCTGTTTCCTATGAATTTTTCCATCCAGATCATGTCGTACCAGCGGTGGAATTTATATCCGCAGTGATGGAAGCGGCCTGCCGTTTGAAATCCCATATGCTCATGAAAAAGAGGACTGTCCTTTGGAAGGAAGGGGTCCTCTTTTTCCGTGAAGGCAATGCAGGCGTAGAGGTTATACACCTGCTGCCTGGCAAGGATTTCTTCCAGACGGGCATAGAGCTTTTTCCCGATTCCCCGATGGCGGGCGTTCGGAGCAAGGTAGATGGAGAGCTCCGCCGAGTGCTCATAGGCCTTTCTGGGATGGAAGGAGCCGGCGTAGGCGTAGCCCAGGATACGGCCTTCCTCTTCTGCTATGAGGTAGGGGTATTTTTCCAGCGTGTCGGCGATACGGCCCTGGAATTCTTCCACAGAGGGCACTTCGTATTCAAAGGTAATGGCCGTCTTTTCCACGTAGGGGCCATAAATACGAAGAAGGGCGGCAGCGTCATGGGGAGAGGCGATGCGGATGGAAAGGGACTTACCGATTTTCGCCATTTCTTTGTTCCGCCTTTTCCATAAATTTGGCGCTGTCCACCAGGAAGCGTTCGTGGTCAGCTTCCCCGATGTCCCCGTTTTCATCGGCGGCGGTGATGTGGAAGGAAATTTTCTTTCCCTTTACGTCCGTCACCGTGGCGGTGACGGTGATGGTATGGCCCGGCAGGGTAGGGGCTTTATGGATGAGGGAAATGGAGCCGCCTACGGTGGTTTCCCCCTCCGCAAGGTGCGGCGCCAGTACCTTGCAGGCCGCTTCTTCCATGGCGGCGGAAAGCACAGGCGTAGCCAGCACCAGCAGGGATCCGCTCCGTACCCTTTCCGCTGTTTCATCTGTGGTAATAGTTCTTGTAAGCTGGGCAGTCATTCCTTTGATGATCATAATGTCCTCCTTTATTATCAGCCCTTCCGCATTACTGCTGAAGGGCCTTTATACAATATGATATAATATAGCATAGTCTTTTAAGGATTAGATTTCCACATTTTACTTTCCTTAAGATTTTTTGAGAGGTGCAATTTGCAAGAAGAAAAGAAAGAAAATTCCGGCGAGCCGGAAAAAGAGTCCTTTTCCTGGAAGAATTTGGGCCGCAGGAAATTGTCCGTCCTTTTGGGCGGCATCGCCTTCCTTATCCTCCTTACAGCAGGCCTTTATTTCTATGCCTTTGACCGGGTGGGACTTCATGGCACCGCCCTGGTGGATGTGCCGAAAAATGCGACCGGAAGGGACATTGCGGACACCCTGGAAAAGAAAGGGGTCATCCGGAGCAGCACCCTGTTTCGGCTCTATTCCCGCATCCTTGGCAGCGGAAAGAGCCTGCAGAGCGGGACATACAAAATGAAACAGGGCCTGACCATTAAGAAGGCTATGATGGAGCTTCGGTCAGGAAAGACGGAGTCCGTCCTGGTCACAGTGCCGGAAGGGTACACGGTGCACCAGATTGCTTCCCTTCTGCAGGAGGCAGGGGTGAAGGGCGCCGGGGATTTTGAAGGAGAAGCTGCTTCCTACGGCCCTTTGAAATACCAGTACGGGCCGCTGCCTGTGACAGTGAAGGCGGAGGGATTCCTGTTTCCTGATACCTATAATGTTCCCAAGGAGTATACAGCCCGGCAGATCTGCGATATGATGTACAAGCGTACCGACGCCATGCTGGCGCCGGACATCCGCCAAAGGGCTAAAGCAAAGCACTTGACCCTTCATGCCCTGGTCACCCTGGCATCCATGGTGGAAAGGGAAGCCCGGTTCAAGGAAGACCAGGTGCCCATTGCGTCGGTTATGCTGAAGCGTCTTGAAATCGGCATGCCCCTCCAGATTGACGCCACCATCCAGTATGCGCTGGGAAGTCCGAAGGAAGAGCTCACCATTGCGGACACAAAGATTGATTCCCCCTACAACACCTATACCCATAAAGGCCTCCCGCCGGGACCTATCGGAAGTCCGGGACTAGATGCCATTGAAGCGGTGCTGGATGCCAAGCCCGGGGAATACCTTTACTATGTGGCCCAGGCAGACGGGCACCATGTGTTCACCAAGTCCTACGAAGAACACCAGGCAGAGACGGAGAATATTTATGGCAAATGACCATGAAGCATTAAAAAGAGAACTGGAGCGGTATGCGGAAGAAAAGGGAGTGCCCATCATCCGTGGGCCGGAACGGGAACTTCTCCTTCAGGCAGCGGCTCTGGCAGAGCCCCGGCGTATTCTGGAAATCGGCACTGCCATCGGCTACTCCGCCCTTCTCATGGCTGAGCAGTTTCCGGAGGCGGAAATTGATACGGTGGAGCTGGATGAAGGGCGTCATCATATGGCAGAGGAAGTTATGGAAAGAGCAGGCTTTGCCGGACGGGTGCACTGTCATCTGGGAGACGCAGGAAATCTGATTTCTACCCTTTCCGGCCCCTATGATTTTCTCTTTCTTGACGGCCCCAAGGGCCAGTACCTCCGGGAGCTTACGGCCATAGAGCCGCTTCTCTCTGACAGGGCTGTCATTGCGGCGGACAATGTGCTTTTCCGGGGGCTGGTGGAAAGCAGGGAACCTGTGCCTCACCGCTACCGCACCCTGGTGGTGAGGCTTCGGGAATATATCGATTATGTAAAACAAAAATATGAAACCCATATCTATGTAGAAGGAGACGGCTTGGCCGTTTCGAGTAGAAAGGAAAATACATGAAGAAAATGGAACTTCTCGCTCCGGCGGGAACAATGGAAAAAATGAAAATGGCCCTTCTCTATGGAGCAGACGCGGTGTACCTGGCAGGCAAGGTTTTCGGCCTTCGCGCCTACGGCGGCAATTTCTCCATGGAAGAACTGAAGGAAGCCGTTTCCTATGCCCACAGCATGGGGAAAAAGGTGTATGTCACCGTCAATATCATCCCCCGGAACGAAGACCTGGAGGGACTGGATGATTATCTGAAATACCTGGAAAGCATCCATGTGGATGCGGCCCTGATTTCCGATCTGGGCGTCTTCTCCCTCTGCCGGGAAGTGGCGCCGAACCTTCCCATCCACGTATCCACCCAGGCCAGCTCCGCCAACTGGCGCACTGTGAAAGCCTGGAAGGACATGGGCGCCGAAAGGGTGGTATTGGCAAGGGAAGTATCGGTGAAGGAAATGGCGGACATCCGCAAAAAGGTGGACATCGACCTGGAAGTCTTCGGCCACGGCGCCATGTGCATTTCCTGGTCCGGCCGCTGCCTTCTGTCCAATTTCTTTACCAATGGAAAAAGACAGTCCAACCGAGGCGAATGCATCCAGGCCTGCCGTTTCCGCTACGCCGTCATGGAAGAATCCCGCCCGGGACAGTACTGGCCGGTGGAAGAAGACGAACACGGCACCTACGTCTTCAACAGCAAGGACCTCTGCATGATCGACCATATCCCCGAACTTATCGAAGGGGGCGCAGCCTCCCTTAAAATCGAAGGCCGCATGAAGAGCGTATACTACGTGGCCGCCGTGGTGGCAGCCTACCGCAAGGCCATCGACGCCTACTACGCTGAAGGCGGCGCCTACAAAGTACGGCCTGAATGGAGAGAGGAACTGGAAAAAGTATCTCACCGTCCCTACACCACCGCCTTTGCTTTCCAGAATCCTGACCACAGCGCCCAGGAATACGTGAAATCCCAGCCGGAGCAGCCCTACGACTTCGTAGGGCTCATCCTGCCGGCCCACAAGGAAGAGGGCACGAACCTTGTGCAGCAGAGGAACCATTTCAAGGTAGGAGAAATTCTGGAATACCTTACCCCGAAAGGCGAAGTGGGCCTGGTCAAGATTATGAAACTGGTGAACGGTGAAGGAGAAGAAGTGGACAAAGCACCCCATCCGCTGGAAGAACTGACCATGACCGGCGACGCAGTCCTGCCTGCCTACTCCATCCTGAGGAGGCGCGCAAAGAAATGACAGAAGATACAAGGGTATACATTGAAATCCCGCCGGAAGAAGTCAACTACATCAACCGCATTATTGAAGGCTACGAATACCTGGGCGTCCTGACCACCCTGAACCCCCAAAGGGCCACCTGCCAGATCAACTCCACCAAAGACACCAGGGACATCGTCATCGACGTCCTCACCCATCTGCCGGATGTGAAGGTGAAAATCCTTCCGGACAGAGAAGAAGCTATGCGGAAATAAAGGAGAGACGATTCCCTTTTTCTGACGACTATGTAATCGGAGAAGCGAAGAAATAGGAAATCCTGCTTACTCATTTCGCCGGGGCCCATCCATGGAAAGCGGAACAGCAGGAAAGGACTGTCCTCTCCTTCTCCATCAGCCGGCTGAAAATAAAAAACTTCTAAAAACTTCCTGAAATCCTTAAAGGCAAAGCCTGAAGCGGCATTTGACGCGCCCCGCTTTTGGATTTCGGGAAGTTTTTGCGTGGGGGATGTTAGTGAGCTGGTGTACTAGTGTATTAGTGTACTAGTGTACTTGTGGGCTGGTGGGCTTGTGGGCTGGCGTGCTGGCGGCCAGGATGACAGATGAGGGTGGGAAGGTCATCCCGTAACGCTGACTTTATATTTATTGCCGCCAGAGGCGGCAATCCACAACCTTCAGCGGTGAAGCCGCTGTCAACCCTAAGAACCCTAAGAACCTTAAGAACCTTTTGAACCGTCACGCCGAAGGCGTGTCCATGGGACCACCCTTTGACTTCTGAACCCTTTGAACCTGGGCCACTTTGTGGCCCCATGGGCAATCCACAGCCTTCGGGGGGAGAGCCCCGCCAACCTTCTCTGCAAAACTCTTTTCATTCCTCCCGCCGGCGTGTACAATAATAAAGGAAGCAACCAGATATATATAGGAGGCCTGTGATGGATTCTGTCAAAATGGTATTGGAGTATCTGAGAGAATGTGAAGTCTTTTATATGGCCACGGAAGATGGCACGGCGCCAAGGGTGCGGCCCATGAGCGGCGTGTGCGCCGCAGAGGGAAAGCTCTGTTTCCTTTTGTCCAGAAGCTCTCATCTCTATCATGAAATCATGGTGAACCGGCGGGTGGAAATCAGCGCGCTGCATCCGGACAAGTCCTGGATTTCCATCCGGGGCTGGCTGAAGGAGGAAGTGGAAAGGGAGACCAGGGACCGTATGCTGAAGGCCTGCCGGGATGATATTGAGGACATGGGCCTGGTGGATGAAAAGGATATGGCTGTCTGCAGCCTGCAGGGCGGTTCGGTGTACCTCCGCGACAGGAATGCGGGAAGAGAGAAGGAAATCGCTCTGGGATAGCATTGTCTGCGGCGCCGGTATTCCCGGACTTGCAGAATGCGATTTAATGCACTGCTAACCTCATAAAGTGTTATAATGGATGCAATCTATCCATTGTCTTGACAATGGAAATATCAGGAAGCACTGATTCATTCATAGAGTCTGCTTTTATAGGGAGTTTTATGTACTGCTGCGTTTCAACAGCCTGCTGTTTGCTGCCGCATGCCCTGCATTGCAAGAGAATGCAGGAATAAAAGGAAACAATGAATGAATCAGCGCTTTCATAAAGGGGAATATTATGGTATCCAATGGACTTGTAACTGATTTGTATCAGCTCACTATGACGAATGCTCTTTTCAAGAAGGGCATGCATGAAAGAAAGGTTGTATTTGACCGTTTTTACCGGGTGAATCCCTTTAAAGGCGGTTATACGGTGGTGGCAGGACTGGCCCACCTGGTGGATTTCGTAAAGAATTTTACCTACAGCGATGAAGATATCGAATATCTGCGGAGTCTTCACATTTTTTATCCTGAATTTCTGGACTACCTGTCTCATTTCCATTTCACCGGAAATATTTATGCCATGCCCGAAGGCACGGTGGCTTTTCCGGGAGAACTGCTTCTCCGGTTTGAGGGCACTACCACAGAAGCCATGCTGCTGGAGACAGGACTTTCCATGATTATGAACCATGAAAGTTTGATTGCCACCAAGTGCCGCAGGGTGCGTACCGTGGCGCCGAAGGACGCGCTCATGGAGTTCGGCCTGCGCCGTGCCCAGGGCCATTCCGCCGGCCTCTGGGGCGCCAGGGCGTCCATGATCGGCGGCTTCAACGGCACCTCCAATGTGGAAGCAGGAAAGCTTTTCGGCATTCCCGTACTGGGTACCATGGCCCACAGCTGGGTCATGAGCTTTGATACGGAGCTGGAGGCCTTCGAGGAATATGTGAAGCAGTACCATGATAACCTCATCCTGCTGGCGGACACCTACAATGTACTGGAAATGGGTGTGCCCCATGCCATTCAGGTATTCCGGGAACTGAAGGCAGCCGGAAAGCTGCCGAAGAAGTACGGCATCCGCATTGACAGCGGTGATCTGGGCTACCTTTCCCAGGAAGCATCCCGCATGTTCCGGGAAGCCGGCTTCCCGGATGCCATCATTTCCGGCTCCAACGATCTGGATGAATACCTGATCCAGTCTCTGAAGGAACAGGGCTGCACGGTAACAAGCTGGGGCGTAGGCACGAAGATTATTACGGCTGACGGCACGTCCGCCCTGGGCGGGGTGTTCAAGATGAGTGCCCGTGAAAAGGATGGCACCTTTGAACCGGTGATGAAGATTTCCAACGATGTGAGCAAAATGACAAATCCCGGCATCAAGGCAGTGCGCCGTTTCTACAAGAAGGGTACTGGCAAGATGATTACGGATCTGGTGTGCCTGGCAGACGAACCTTTCCCGGACGGCGGCGATTTCACCCTGGTGACAGAGTCCGCCAAATGGCGCAAGAAGGAACTGAAGGCCGGCACCTATACCTGTGTGGATATGCTGAAGCCCGTCATCCTCCACGGAGAAGCAGTCAAGCTTCCGAGTCTTGCGGAAACAATCGACTATGCCAACAAACAGATGGAAACCCTGTGGCCGGAGTACACAAGACTCCTGAATCCGAACATTATGGAAGTGAACCTGTCAGATAAGCTGCAGGATTTGAAGAGCCGCATTATTGACGAGGATTTAAGGAAAATATAATTGTGAAACAAAAAAGCAGTGAACCATTCCAAAAGAGTGATTCACTGCTTTTTTCTTTTATAAAAATCTGCTGCCTGCCATGCAGCGTCCCTCGAAATGACAAAGCGGCAGGCAGGGAACTGTCACAGAAGCTATATAATCATCGCCCGAAGGGCGAAACCACAACCCTCAGCGGCCTTTTGCCGCTGTCAAACCTAAGAACCCTAAGAACCTTAAGAACCTTTATTTATCCTGAAGAAGCAGAGCCTGCAGTTCCTCTACAGAAGAGGCGATGGCGTCAGCCCCTGCCTTTTCCAGTTCCTCCCGGCTGCCGTAGCCGTAGGTGACGCCGATGGAGGGAAGGCGGTTTTCCTTTGCCCCGTCTATATCGTAGAAGGTATCGCCTATCATCACGGTGTTTGAAGCCAGGAAAGACGGGGAGAAGCCCTTCTTTTCCAGAAGGGACAGGGCTTTCCTGATAATCCGGGCTTTCTGGTCTCTGGTGGCCCGCTTCTTCAGTTCGTCCCCTATATCGCTGCCGCAGATGACGGAAAAGTAGGAATCAAATCCGAAGTGGGAAATGATTTCCTTCACAAAGGGCTCGGGCTTGCTGGATGCCACGGCCAGGGTGCGGCCCTCTTTCGCCGCCTTCGACAGAAGGACATCCAGTCCGGCATAGGGACGGCAGTCCAGAATGCCCTTCGTTTCATAGAGTTCACGGAACCGGTTCACCGCTGTGACAATATCTTCATCACTCATATGGTATAGCTTTTTCATCTGCACATTAAGCGGCGGGCCGATGAAGCTCTGGAGTTTTTCGGGATCCTTTTCATGGATGCCTGCAAAAGAAAGGCCGTACTGCACGGCCTTCACAATGCCCGGAGCGGATTCGGAAATAGTACCGTCCAGGTCGAAGAGAAAAATAGGATAGGATTTCATAATGACCTTTCGTGAAATAGTGGGCTGGTGGGCTAGTGGGCTAGTGGTCTAGTGGGGATTGGGGATTGGGGAAGCTGTCCGCTGGCGGCTTACCGCTGTCCGATTACCGCCGACTTTGGACTGTATTCCCATAAGCAAGAGGGGGGCGCCCGCCTTAGGCGGGCAGGGGCGACAGCCCAGCGCGTCCGCGCGGGCTGAGGGTTGTGTAGAAGGGTTGTGCCCGTTATCTGCCGCCGTAAGGCGGCTGTCAATTGCGGCAGCCGCCACCGCAGCCCTCTGAACCTTCTGAACCTGTCGCGCCCAAAGGGCGCGGAACCCTTTGAACCCGGGCCTGCAAAGCAGGCCCTTTTACTTTGCTCCCTGGAGGATTTCCTTTAAATACTGGTTTGTTTCCTTCTTTTCGTCCACATTGTCCAGAAGGATGTCTACATAGCGGTCCAGGGTATCGGCGTCGGTGTAGCCGGAGATGAAGGAGTTGCTCTTATTGCTTTCAAGAATGATGGGGAATTCCACGGCGGAGAATATCTGCATGGCTTTGAGTTCCAGATCCTTTTCATTGGTGTAGCCTGTGATTTCCGCCACGTTGCGGATGACCTTTTCCCAGCACTGGCTGTGGAGGAGGGAGAGGTAGATGAAGTAGGTGTCCTTGGCGTCTTCGCTGGAGGGGTTGGAAATGGACCGGAAGAGGGCAGGGTGCTGGCGGGCCAGGTGGAAGTAGGCGAGGATGTATTTCTTCAGTCTTTCCCTGGCGGTGAAACGGGTATCATCCAGGTAGGAAACGATGTTTTCCAGATTGCCCATCATGTATTCCAAAGCGCAGCCGATGAGTTCTTCCTTGGAGCCGAAGTAGTAGCGCACGGAGGCGATATTTACATTGGCCTCCCTAGCTATGGCGCGGACGGTGGCTTTTTTGAAGCCCTGCTGCTGCAGGATATGTACGGTGGTGGCAATCATTTTCTCGCGGACTTTTTCGCCCTTTCCGGTTAACTTTCTTGCGCTCATAATGTGGTGCCCTTTCTTAAGTTCATGGTTTTTCTTACAAATGACAGGTCGTCAGAGGTCTCTTTCTTCTCTGTTAATGCGTTCATCATCAGTTTCAGCCGGTTGGCCTGGTTCACTTCGCTGGCGCTGGCGTCGCAGTCCAGAGCCAGGAACACGGCTTCCGGATAGGCGCTGTGAAGTTTGTGGATCATGCCTTCGCCGGTGATGTGGTTCGGCAGGCAGGCAAAGGGCTGGAGGCAGACCACGCCGCGGCATTCATGATAGAGGAGGTCGATCATGTCGGCGGTGAGGAACCAGCCTTCACCGGCCCGGTTGCCCAGGGACAGGTACTGGGAGGCCCGTTTGGCCAGTTTGTCGATACTGGTGATTTCATGGAACCGTTTGGAGTTTTTCACTGCCTTTTCCAGGGGTTTTCTGTACCACTGGATGAGGTAGCGCATGAAGGTGCCCTTCAGGTCGTCCTTAAAGGTGCCGTCCATTTCCTTTCTCTGGAAATGGCTGTCCAGGGAGCCGTAGAGGAAGAAGTCCAGCATGCCGCTTGTTTCCGCTTCGCCGCCGTTGGCTTCGATGGCATGGACGATGTCGTTGCTGGCAATGGGGCTGAATTTCACGTAGATTTCACCTACAATGCCGATACGGGGACGGCGGGGCACGTCGGCGAGAGGCAGGCGGTCGAAGTCTTTGATAATGGCGGAAATATTTTTCTTGTACTGATGGAAGGATTCTCCTTTCAGAATGGCTTCTGCCGCTTTTTTCTGCCAGGAGCGGTACAGGGTCTCCGCGCTGCCCGGTTCCTTTTCGTAGGGGCGGGTGCGGTAGAGGCACTGCTGCAGGGCGTCGCCGTATACCACCGCCTGTACCAGTTTGATACCCAGGCCCGGGGTGAATTTGAATCCCGGCTGTGGTTCAAAGCCGTGGGTGTTAAGGGAAATGACGGGGATCTGGGAGAGGCCTTCTTCGTCCAGCGCTTTATGGATGAAGCCGATGTAGTTGGAGGCGCGGCACATACCGCCGGTCTGGGACATCATGAGGGCGGTGCGGTTCAGGTCATATTCCCCGGATTTCAGGGCCCGCATGAGGGAGCCGATGGTAATGATGGCAGGATAGCAGGCGTCGTTGTTCACGCAGGAAAGGCCTTCGTCAATGTCGGCTTTTACCGGCGGCAGGACCTTCACGTTGTATCCTTCGCTTCTGGCCGCCGCTTCAATGAGGGGGAAGTGGATGGGGGACATTTCCGGTACCAGGATGGTGAAGTCCTTCTTCATATCTTCCGTAAAGGCGGATTTCGGGTAGAGAATCGGTTCGGCCTTCGTATTTTCTTCCACCCTTTCCTTGATGGCGGATTTCAGAGAGCGAAGGCGGATGCGGACGGCACCCAGGTTCAGACTCTGGTCGATCTTGAGGCAGGTGTAGAGGCGGTCTCTCTTGTTCATGATTTCCTGTACCTGGTCGGTGACCACGGCGTCCAGGCCGCAGCCGAAGGAGTTGAGCTCCACCAGTTCCAGGTTGGCGTGGCGGGTGACGTAGTCGGCTGCCTTGTAAAGGCGGCTGTGCCAGGTCCACTGGTTCATGACCCGGAGATTCGGGAATTCGCCGCCTGCCATGGATATACCGTCTTCGGAGAGCACCGCCATGCCCAGCTGGTTGATGAGGTCGGGGATGGAGTGGTTCACCGTGGGGTCCACATGGTAGGGACGGCCGGCAAGGACGATGCCGATGAGGTTCTTTTCCCTGATTTCCTTCAGAATGCGGAGGGTTTCCACATAGAGGGCTGCTTTGTATTCTTTTTCCGCATTTCTGCCGGCGTAGACGGCGGATTCGATTTCACTTCCCGGAATGCCCAGGGGCTTGAAGAATTTCTTCAGCCTGCTGAAGATGGCTTCCGAGTGGAGGGGGAGGAAGGGGTGGTACAGTTTGGCTTTGTACTTGGACAGCACTTCGTCCATATTGGCTTCGATGTTTTCCGGATAGGAAGCTACCATGGGGCAGTTGTAGCTGTTGGTGCTGCCTTCATCAGGCCCCTTGTCGATGCAGGGGTACCAGATGAAATCCACATGTTTTTTGGCCAGGTCATACACATGGGCGTGGGCCAGCTTGGCAGGGAAGCATTCGGAGTAGGATGGAATGGTTTCCATGGCTTCTGTAGGAATGTCCCGGAGCTGTTCGCTGGAGGGAAGCACCCGGTAACCCAGTTTCGTAAAGAAGGCGTGCCAGAAGGGGGAGTCCTCGTACATGTTCAGGGTGCGGGGAATGCCTACGGTGCCTCTCTTGGCGTCTTTTGGGGACAGGGGACGGCGGTGCCAGATCTTATCGTATTTCCAGCGGTAAATGTTGGGCAGGGTGGAGTGGGGGGCCGTCTTGCCGGTGAGCATGATGGCAGCCCCTCTTTCGCAGCGGTTGCCGGATACAAAGGCGCGGCCGTCGTTAAAGCGGGTCAAGGTAATCATGCAGTGATTGCCGCAGCCCGGGCAGCGTTTCATTTCCGTGGTATAGGAAAGGCTCTTCAGCTCTTCCGGAGTTACCAGGGAAGAAACGTGGCCTTCGGGGCAGGAGTCCTTCGTAATGAGGGCAATGCCGTAGGCACCCATGAGGCCTGCCACATCGGGACGGATGACATGGCAGTGAAGGAGCTTTTCCAGCGCCCGGAGGACGGCGTCATTATAAAAGGTGCCGCCCTGCACTACCACTTTATTTCCCAGATCCGACGCTTTGCGGAGGCGGATGACCTTGTAGAGGGCATTCTTGATGACGGAGTAGGAAAGGCCGGCGGAAATATCGGCCACAGACACGCCGTTCTTCTGGGCTTCCCTGACTCTGGAGTTCATGAATACGGTGCAGCGGGAACCCAGGTCCACAGGATGGGGGGCTTTCAGGGCAATGCGGGAAAATTCCTTGATGTCCATGCCCAGGGACTGGGCGAAGGTATCCAGGAAGGAACCGCAGCCCGAGGAGCAGGCTTCGTTCAGAAGGATATCGTCCACGGCGCCGTCCTTGATGCGGCAGCATTTCATGTCCTGGCCGCCGATATCCAGGATGGTGGTGACATCGGGGAGGAAGTGCTTGGCGCCCCGGTAGTGGGCCATGGTTTCCACTTCGCCCACGTCCGCCTGGAGAGCCCGCTTGATGAGTTCTTCACCGTAGCCGGTGACGCCGGCGCCGGCAATGGTGACGCCTTCCGGCAATTTACTGTACAGGTCGGAGAGAATCTTTCTGGCGCCTGCCAGGGGCGTGCCTTTATTGCTGCTGTAGTATTCGTAAAGAATGCGGCCTTCCCTGTCCAGAAGCACCGCCTTGATGGTGGTGGAACCGGCGTCGATGCCAAGCCATACAGAGCCTTTGGCTTTGGAAATATCGCCCCGGGGCGCATGGAACCGGCCGTGCCTTTCCTTGAATTCCTCATATTCCGCCTCATTGGCAAAAAGAGGGGGAAGGGTCTTGGATGTGCCCAGATCCACATCTTTGGCTGTTTCCACTTTGGCCAGCCAGCTGTCCAGATCCATGGGGCGGTCGTGGCGGGCGGATACGGCGGCGCCGATGGCCACGTACAGTTCTCCGTGCTCCGGCACAATCATATCTTCGTCTGCAATGTTCAAAGTCTTCCGGAAGCGCTCACGGAGCATGGGCTGGAAGGTGAGCGGGCCGCCAAGGAAGGCAACTTTTCCGTGTACCGGACGGCCGCAGGTGAGACCGGAAATGGTCTGGTTCACCACGGACTGGAAAACGGAAAGGGCAATATCTTCATGGGAGGTCCCCTCATTCAGCAGGGCCTGGATGTCTGTTTTGGCAAATACGCCGCAGCGGGAGGCAATGGGATAAATCCTTTCCGCTTTGGCAGCCAGCTTTCCAAGACCGGCGGCGTCCACGGAAAGAAGGGAGGCCATGCGGTCGATAAAGGCACCGGTGCCGCCGGCGCAGGCGCCGTTCATCCGCTGGTCCACGCCGTTCCGAAGATAGGTAATCTTCTCATCTTCCCCGCCCAGCTCGATGATCACATCGGTTTCAGGATGGAAAGTCTGCACCGCCTTCGTTTCCGCTAAAATCTCCTGGCAGAAAGGGAGCCCCATGAGCTTGGCCAGCCCCATGCCGCCGCTGCCGGAAATGGAAGCGGTGATGCGATAGCCGGAAAATTTCTCCTGCAGCTCCTTCAAAAGGGACATGGTGGCGCTGCGGATATCTGACATGTGGCGCTGGTAGCGGCCGAAAAGAAGCTTCAGGTAAGGCGACAAAGCGGCCACCTTCACCGTGGTGGAGCCCACATCGATTCCTATATGAATCACTGGTTTCATGAAATAACCTCCCTCGGTTCACAGCCCGGTGAACCGTTTAAATTTTGTTGGAAAGTACTGTATTACGAAATACAGACTGTTGTTTATAATCATATGATTGATTTGTTCGATTATATTTTAGCACTCTTCGATAAATCCTACAATCGGGGAACTTTAAAACGACCGTTTTAATTTATAGAAGTTTTCGTATAATTCTGTTTGAATTCATAGACAGCTGCATAGATGGCTATGAAAATAAAAGGCAGATTATATCTTTACAGGTTCCGTGCCATAGAGATTCAGCCATCTTTATCAGATGATTTCAGGCAATGAGAGCGGCAGCCTTGATTGGCAGGATGGTTTAGAAATGGTGCTATAATCATTTTTTATAAGATAAGAAACAAAAATACAAATTGACAGCATTTTATCACGAAGAGTATTATTGAAAGAAGCATAAACTGCATTTTAATTGGTAATACTATTTTGACCATAAAGTGTAAGTTCTGATGGATGCGCTGATTTCAGAAAAGTAATCCGTTTTTATATTGGGGGAGCAGCATAATGGGGAAGAAGAAACTGGCATGCTGTGTAGGATTAGGAGTCCTTCTGATAGCGGGGAATGCAGAGGCTTCTGATATTAATCCTATGAAACAGCATCATGAGGCAGTAAAGAAAGAATATTCGGCAGCTGTCGAAAGGCAGATGGACGAGCTGAGCCCTGCAAGGCAGGAACATGCATGGGCTCTTGGGGAAGAACTGGGGATGGCCGGCGCCATTCCGGCTGATGTAAAAAAGAAAATCGGTGATTTGGCCGTAGAGGACGCGGAAGCAAGAGTGATTGACAATATTCCCATCAATCGGGCCAGAGCTGCCCTGTCCGGTGCTGCCGGTGATTATGAAGCATTGAAGGTCCGGTATGGCATGCGGGAAAAAATGCTTCCTGCCTGGGATAAGGAAAAACAGAAAATCCTTTCAAAGCTGTCCGGGGTGAAAAAAACAGGTTCTCCGATACCTTTTCAGGAATCAAAATATGAAGAAGTTTATGAAAGGACATATCGGGCAGAGGAGAATATTTACCGCTTTTATAACGGCGCCTTTGATCCCGACTGGATCAAGCCCTATCGGAAGACTGCGGACAAGGCGGAAGCTGAATTTTTAAACGTATCGAAGCAGTATGCCTTTAAGAAGTCCGGCATAACGATGGAACAGGTCAATGACCCGGACGTGGATTCTCTTGCAGAACGGTATGCAAGAACAGACCTGCTGGCCCTCCAGGATAATGTGCAGGTCAAACTCCTGGGAGAAAGACTGAAGAACCAGAAGAAAGAGTATGTCAAAGCGGCTTCGGTTTATGAAAAGCTCTATGCCCGGGAAATCAGCCGCTGCAGTCTGCCTGGCGGTCTGGCCATTGCCGGGATTGCTGAAAAGGGCGGCAGTGTGGCTGCCGGCCAGGCCTATGGAGTATCCGGCATCCTTCCTGCCCATACAAAGGAAGAAAGGGAGGCCATGCGGGATTCCATCCGTCAGCTCATGGCCTCTGTTTCCTCAGAAGATATGGACCGCCTGGCTTCCCGGCGGGCTGAATACGGCAGCGAATTGTCCGCCATGGGCTATTTTGACAGAGAAGCAGCCAAAGATCAGTCTACAGCAGACACGAAGGCACCTGCTATCCAGGATAAGCGCTTTAAAGTGGACGGTGAAATGCGCGTGGATTATGGCGCCCATCACGGGGAAGAAGCCATTGGCGACAGGAGCCGTGCCCGCCTTCGGGTTTATGGCGATTACAACATTGATGACAACTGGCATTTTATTTCCATGCTGGAAAATGAAAAAATCCTATCCGGCAGAGGAGATGACAACTGGATGGACCTGGACCGGTACTATCTGACAGGCATGGTCGGCTCCAGTCGGCTTACCGCCGGTGTATTCAGCTCCTATCTGGCAGAAGGAAATATTTATGACAGCAAATTTAAAGGGATCCGGATTTCCGGGGAAACACCTTTCCGTTACATGGTAGAAGCGGGTACCGTACCCTACGGCGGCATGGCGGCAGCCGGCGAAGTTTCAAAGGAAGCGGGCGATTATACCCTGGGTGCCGGTATCTACCATTTCAATATGGATGATTCTCCGTCCCGAAACATTTATATGCTGAATGTACGCAGGCCCCTTGGTCTTTACGATGTGGGACTTATGGGCCTTGTGGGGGCCGATTCTGAAAGGAAGAGCCGGAAGGGCTATGTGGCAGCCCTTTCCAGAGGCGAAGAAAGGACCTGGGACACGGGAAATACCTATTATTTCCTGAAATATTACTATCAGCCCTATACCACCTATGTGTCCCATACCATGGAAGGCATGGCTGATTATATGCATGGCTTCAAGGGAATCGGCGCCGGTATTCACTATACAGTGGCACCGAACTGGCTCCTGCAGGCGGAGTACTACAGCCTGCAGGATTTAATCAATGGAGATAAGAACCACACCATCTGGCTGGCACTGAGCTATTATTTTTCCAATTATGAGGCTAATTGAGTACGTCTGATCGGGGAGGAATTCCTTATGAACGGGGATATCAGCACTATTGCAGTGGTAGGACTGGGATACGTGGGCCTTCCGCTGGCAGCGGCATTTTCAAAGCATTTTCATGTCATCGGTTATGATGTGAATGAGGAAAAATTAGACCTGTATAAAAAGGGAGTGGATCCCACCGGCGAAATCGGAGAAGCAGGGCTGAAGGAATGCACCATCCTTTTTACGGCGGATGCAGAGAAGATCCATGAGGCCGATTTCATCGTGGTGGCTGTGCCTACTCCTATCAACGGAGACAAAACGCCGGACCTGCGTCCCGTGGAATCTTCTTCTTCCGCCGTAGGGAGGCATATGAAAAAAGGAGCTATTGTGGTGTATGAATCCACGGTTTATCCTGGTGTTACGGAAAATATCTGCGGCCTCATTCTGGAAAAGGAATCGGGCCTTGTGCTGGGGAAAGACTTCAAAATCGGTTATTCCCCGGAACGGATTAACCCCGGTGACAAGGTGCATGTGCTGAAAAATATTGTAAAAATCGTATCCGGCATGGATGAGGAAACACTGGAAACCATAGCTTCCGTGTACAGTACCATCATTGAAGCCGGCGTTTACAGGGCGCCAAACATTCTGGTGGCGGAAGCGGCCAAGCTCTGTGAAAATTCCCAGCGGGATATTAATATCGCCTTCATGAATGAGCTGTCCCTGGTGTTCCACCGCATGGGCATAGATACACTGGAAGTGGTGAAGGCCATGAATACGAAGTGGAATGCCCTGGGCTTCACTCCCGGCCTGGTGGGCGGGCACTGTATCGGCGTGGACCCCTACTATTTCATTTATGAGGCGGAGCTTTTGGGGTTTCATTCCCATGTGATTACGGCAGGGCGGCATATTAATGACGGTATGTCGGAGTTTGTGGCGAAATCGCTGATAGAGGAGCTGCTGAAAAGTCATGTGGATACCCGCCATGCCAATATTTATCTCCTGGGCATGACATTTAAGGAAAACTGCCCTGATACCCGAAATTCCAGAGCCATTGATATTTATCGCATGTTGAAGGAGTACGGCATGCATATCTACGCCGTGGACCCCGAGGCGGATCCGGTGATGATCAAAAGAGAGTACGGTATAGAGCTGACACCGCTTTCTGAAGTTCGTGAGGCGGACTGCGTGGCAGTGCTGGTAGCCCATAAGGAATTCAGGGAACTATCCCCGGATACACTGCTTTCCCTTTATAAGAGTGAGAAGCAGAGGGAAGGGGCGCTGCCGGTACTTCTGGATGTCAAAGGGGTTTATGACGCTTCGGAAATGAAAAAGAAAGGCTTTGATTACTGGCGTTTATAAGAGGTTATGATGGGGAAAAAATTCTGGATGGTCCTGCTGGTGCTGGTTTTCCTGGCAGGCGGCGGTTTCTATGCCTGGCACAGGCATGCCCTTTCCGTTTCTGAAGAGAACCGGGATGTGCAGGATTTATCAAATCTGTATGAAGCGGAAGAGGAAACGGAGCAGGCAGTCAATCAGTTTCGAAAGGATCCTGGAGCAAAGAAAGCCCGGATTATCCATCCTCTTTCTGATACAGGAAATCATGTGTATCTTTATTTTGACGGACTGCCGGACCGAGCTATGACGGAGGAAATTCTGAAGGTGCTGGACAAAAAGGAGGCCAAAGCCGCCTTTTTTGTAGAAGGGCAGAATGCCGGAGACAGTCCGGAAACCATGAAGGAAATTTCTAAACACAGGCAGATGATAGGCAATTACACCTGGCTTGGCAGACCGTCCCTGGAAAAGCTGGATGAGGAAAAGGCCATTCGTTCTCTCTTGAGGACCCAGAAAGCGGTGGATACGCTTACAGGAAAGAGTCCCTCTTTCTTCCGGGCACCCCGCACGGAATACACGGATACCCTGCTGGAAGAGGCAGGGGCTGCAGGTCTTTCCTATGCGGTCCTTTCCAATGTGACTGTGAGAAGGGGAGAGCTGACGGATGAAGAAGCTGCCCGAAAACTGGCAGCCGGTGTGAAGCCGGGAAGTCTCATTGCCTTTGAAATCAACAGGCCATTGGATATGAGGGCCAGGGAACCGGGGAAATCGGATGAAAGGCCGGCTATCGACAAGAAGCCAACCATCAGGGATGGAGACTATAAGGAAAAAACAGAGAGGAAAGACCATACGGCAGAAGAGGTGGAACGCCTTGTTTCCGCTTTGGAAGAGGAAGGCTTTACCCTGCTTTCGCTGGACAGTGATGTGCTGCTTTCCGGCCTGAAGTAAAAGAGCGCAGAATATGGATTGGAATCTGGGGGTATGAAAGTGAATCATACGAAGAACCTTGAGGATAAACTGCAGATAGAAAAAGAGGACAGGCGCCTTCTGCCGAACGTGCCTGACCCTTCCGGCCGCAGAACCAATGTAGACCGGCGGCAGGGAATGGATGGAGAAATCAGGGATTCGGATTTCAGAGCATACACAGCCAGTGCCGAAGCAGGAAGGCGTTTCAAAGTTCACATCCCGGTCACAGTGACTGCAGGAGCAGGCGGCAGGAAACAGGTGGTCAAAGGAATCTGCGAGGATATTTCTTCCACCGGCATGCTGCTTACCCTGGCAGAAGGGGAAAAGAAGGTAAAAGAAGGGGAAAATATAGACCTGTCTTTCGTGGTCCGTCCCGGAGACATGCCGGAAGGCTATGAAATGAAAGTGAAAAAGCTGAAAGCAGAAGTGGTCCGCCGGTTTGACCGGGATGGCAGGGAAGCCCTGGGCATCCATTTCAAAAAATCTCTGGCAGAATATCATCAGCAGAGGCGGGGACAGTACCTCATTGCTGTTTCTGCTTTCCTCATGCTCTGTATTTCCCTTGTCATTATCCTCATGCGGTCTGAGTCGGTGGTGTACTTCCGGTTTAATAAATACCTCTATTTATACAGCATTATTACCGCTGCGTTTCTTCTTTCCCGTTATTTCTTTGCCATCTTTTACCGTCCCGTGAAGGTGGATATGGATTATACCCCCGGCGTGTCCATTATTATTCCCTGCTTTAATGAAGAAAAATGGATTCAGCGGACCATCCTGGGATGTGTGAATCAGGATTATCCGCCGGACAAACTGCAGGTCATCGTGGTGGATGACCATTCTACAGATAAATCCCTTGAAAAAATCAAAGAAATCATAGACCGCATGGAACAGGATGACCGTAATCTCCACATCAAAGACCGGGTCACCTGGTATGAGCAGCCTAAGAACGGCGGCAAGCGGGAGGCACTGGCGGCAGGCCTTAAGCTTGCTAAACATGAGCTTCTTGTTTTCGTGGATTCCGACAGCTTCCTTTCTCCCTTTGCCATAAGAAATGTGGTGCAGCCCTTTAAAGATAAGGAAATGGGCGGCGTCTGCGGCAGGACCGATGTGGCCAATACCTATACCAATGGATTGACCAAAATGCAGGCAGTGCGCTACTACATCGCTTTCCGGGTTATGAAGGCGGCGGAAGGCTTCTTTGACGCGGCCACCTGCCTTTCCGGCCCCCTTTCCTGCTACAGGAAGGATCTGGTGGAAAAGTACTGCCATGCCTGGGTACACCAGAAATTTTTAGGACACAAAGCCACCTTTGGCGATGACAGAAGTCTTACGAATTTCATCCTTCGCCATCATCGGACCGCCTATCAGGATACGGCGGTGGTTTCTACCATTGTGCCGAAATCCTACCATGTATTCCTCCGGCAGCAGATGCGCTGGAAGAGGTCCTGGCTCAGGGAATCCCTGATTGCTGCCAGGTTTATGTGGAGAAAAGAGCCTTTCATGGCCCTTTCCTTCTATTTCGGCCTTATTGTTCCCATTGCGGCACCGGTTATCGTCATATACAATCTGATTTATATTCCCCTCATGCATCGCGTATTTCCCTTTACCTTCCTCATCGGTATGGCCCTTATGGCCCTGCTGATGAGCATGGCCCAGCTCTTCCTTCGGAAAAGCTCCACCTGGATTTTCGGCGTGTGGTTCTGCCTCTATTATGAAGCGGTGCTTCTCTGGCAGATGCCGGTGGCCTGGTTTACTTTCTGGAAAGATACCTGGGGCACCCGCATGACGCCGGCAGATGTGCGGGAGAAAAAGAAAAAGGAAGAAAAGGAAAGGCTGAAGGCGGAAAAGAAAAAGGCAAAGAAAGCAGGTGATGACCTGTGATACTGGGAGACGAATCGTTTACAAAGCATAAGAACCGGGTAAAAAGAATCCGTACATTCTTTGAAATCCTGGCGGTCATAGCGGCACTGGTGAGCCTTTACCTCCTGTTTTTCCATGTGAAAACCTACCGTCCCTTCAAAGACAGCGATGTGAGCCACACCACGGACACAGGATTCATTGCCCTGTCCTATTTCGGCGTGGACCGTATCGGCGATACGTCCACCCTTATCGGGAAGAAGCAGCTGAGGGAACATCTGGAGGCACTGAAGGATGAAGGCTATGTCACTATTACCCATGATGACATCCTGAAATATTATAAGGAAGGAAAGCCCCTGCCTCCGAAATCGCTGTACCTTATGTTTGAAGACGGCAGGCGGGACACCGCTCTTTTTGCCGACGAAATCCTGGAGGATTTGAATTTTAAGGGCGTCATGATGACCTATCCCGAAAAGTTCAATCATGAGGATACCAAATTCCTGAGGCCCATTGAATTAAAGGATATGGAGGACTCGTCTTACTGGGAAATGGGTACCAATGGCTATCGGCTGGAGTACATCAATGTATTTGACCGGTACCACCATTTCATCGGCGAAATCGACCCGCTGAAATATGCCATGATGCAGAAGAGCCTGGGTCGGGACTACAACCACTACCTCATGGATTTCATCCGTGACAAGGACAGGATTCCGGTGGAAACGGTGGACCACATGAAACGTCGCATCGCCTATGACTACCGGGAGCTTCGGGACATTTACTCCGATAAACTGGGCTATGTGCCGCCGGTGTATGTGCTCATGCATTCCAATACGGGCCATTTCGGCAATGCGCCCAGCGTGTCTGCTGAAAATGAAAAGTGGATACGAAGCCTTTTTGAAATGAATTTCAACCGGGAAGGGTACTGCTTCAATCAGAGAAACAGCAGTCTCTATGATTTAACCCGTATGCAGCCCCAGCCCTACTGGCCTGTGAACCACCTTCTTATGCGTATCAAATACGATACGAACCGGGATCTCCGGTTTAAAACGGGAGATGATCGTATACGCAGCTGGGATATTTTAAAAGGCGCCGCCCAGTTCAAGGGAGAAAGCCTGATTGTCACCTCCATTCCTGAAAAAGCGGGTATTGTGAAGCTGAAAGGAAATACCGGAAGGTCTGACGTGGATGTCCATGTGCGGCTGGAGGGGAATTCCTTCGGAGACCAGAAGGTGCTCCTCCGGGGCAATAAGGACCTCACCAGCTGCCTTGCTGTAGGCATATCCCAGGGGAAACTGGAAGTAGAAGAAGTGGAGGAAAGCAGTACGAAAAAGCTGTTTTCCGAAAAACTTTCCGTCCTTGACGGCCAGCCTCCCATATCGGTGGAAGAGGATGAACACAATGTAAGGGTGAACGAGCTGGAAACCCTGGCCCGCTACGCCGACTCCACTGCCATGGCCAATGAGTACATGAGCCGCCTGGCCAGGGTAAAGCAGGAAAAACCGAAAACCATTGAAGAAGGGGGAAAGCCTTACGAACCGGTGGAAAGTTTCCATGCAAGGCTGGACCGGACTCTGGATATTTCCCTTGACGGCAGCAGCCTTACCGTTTTGCTGGATGGGAAGGAAGCCGCCCGGGTGGATGTAGGACACTCAGAAGATACGGACATCGGTCTTTTTGCAGGCTGGGACAGCCGCGCCTTCAGCCAGCGGAATCTGGCTGATGACGTGTATGACGGCGTTTTTGAAAAACTGGTGATTACCAGTCATGGACAGACCGATGGAACGCCTCTTTACACCACGGAATTAAAGGGCTTTGAAAAATGGAAATTTGTGATTAACCAGAAATGGGAATCGGTTCTTGGCTGGTTCCTCAGACATTTCTGATGGGGGACTTATGAAATATGCAGCTTTGGCACTGGCAGGCGCCCGCCTCTTTCTAACCTCCGGCTGCAGGGCGGAAAAGCCTCTGGCCGGAGGGAGTCATCCCCCTGTGACCCTCTCTTCCTGGGTGGTTTCCTGGGATAGGGAAAGGGGAATGGAGGAATATGAAAAAACAGCGGATCTCTGGGATGGCATTTCCCTTTTTGCCGCTGATTTTGATGAAAAGGGAAATCTCCATTTCCCTGAAAATCTGGAAAACCTGAGACCTAAAGGGAATGTGCCTGTCTACCTTACCGTTGTGAACGACAGGGCCCTCCCTGGAGGGAAAATGGTGGAGAAAGACCGGGAAATGGTGGCGGAAAAGCTGAAAACAGAAGAAAGCCGCTACCACCATGTGAAAGATATCATCCGTCTGGCAAAGGAAAAGCAGGTAGACGGCATTGAAGTGGACTATGAGAAAATAGGGCAGGACAGGGAACTCATGAATCATTTCTGCGACTTTACCCGCATGCTGGACCTGGAGGCCCGGGCAGCCCATCTTAAAGTGCGCATTATCCTGGAGCCTTCCACGCCTATGAGCCTTCCTTACAGTGAAGGGCCGGAATATGTGGTGATGATGTATAACCTCTACGGCACCCACAGCGGCCCTGGGCCAAAGGCGGACAGGGATTTTATTGAAAAAATGCTGAAAAAGATGGTTCATCTTCCCGGAAAGAAGGCAGCAGCCTTCTCCACCGGCGGCTGTTTGTGGCAGGACAGCCATCTTTTGGGGCTCCTGGGCGGAAAGAAAAAATATATTACAGAAAGCGAAGCCATCCGTCTGGCAGAAACCCATCATGCTGTACCTGAAAGGGACCCGGAAAGTGCAGCCCTTCACGTTTCCTATAAAGAAAACGGGTCTTCCTTTGATGTGTGGTATGGAGACAGGGAAACCATGAACGCATGGATTACACTGGCGGCCAATGAAGGCATATCGTCCGTTTCTCTGTGGCGCCTGGGCGGTGTGGATATGAATGGTTTAAGAAAGGATTAGGAGGAGCGGATATGACAGCGTTATGGAGAATCAATCACCTGAAACCCGCTTTTCTGGCAGCAGTCTGTGCGGCGGCTCTTCTGGCATCAGCAGGAATCCCGGAGGCGGCAGCAGATGGCGGGACGGCTCCCTTATCTGCTGCTCCTGCCCTGGCAGGAAAGGCGGCGGTGCATAAGGCAGCATACAGCGCAGCGGACAAGGAAAGATACGATACGCTCCGGCGGGAAAACCAGGGCAGGCTGGCTCCGAAGGAAAGGTTTATAACCACCACGGCGCCTGCGATTATTGTTACCTTTGGCGGACTCACAAGGAGGCAGTCGGTGGATGATATGCTTTCCTATCTGGAGGGCAAAGGCGTGACGGCCACCTTCTTTGTGACGGAGCTGGAACTTCAGAAATACGGAGATACCATACGGGACATTGTAGACCATGGGCATGAACTGGGGCTGGGACTGAGAACCGGTACGACCGGCGATTATTATGAAACCTGTGCCCAGATTGAAAGGCTGGAACGGAATCTGTCCCGCCGCTTCGGCGTAAGGCCTGCCTTTGCACGGCAGATATTCGGAAAGCCGTCGCCGGAAGTGGAGGAGGCCTGCTCCGCCATGGGCATACGGCTTATCGGGCAGACGGTAAATACGGTACAGACAAAAGATAAGGCCGCCAAAACGCCGGAGGATATTTTTTCCCATCTCTTTGGCGCCAAGGTCTATTCCATGGGGAGAGGGCAGATTATTTACACGCGCCTTGATTTCCTGGATAACCCGGTTATGACATCGGACGTGCTGGACCTGATTAAGCGGAATAAGATAGATAACATAGCCTACCGTACGCCCACCGATTCGCCGGAAAAAAATCCTGCCAACGATTCCTCCTATTATATGACCGGCCTTGGAAAGGTACTGGAAGACAGGAGTCACCTGTGGGCCTATCCTGTAGACGTGAGCGCTGTCCCCTGGGATCTGCGGCCGGAAAACAGGGGCGTGCAGGTGAATAAGCGTAACTTTGAAGAACAGTTTGCCAAAAGGTACATCGGCTCTCCCCTGGTTAAAGACAGGGATAATATACGGGGATTCAGTAAGAGTGAAATCAGGCAGATGGACCGCAGCGGCCGCATCCATGGAGTGAAAGACAGGACCATTTTCCTGACCTTTGATGACTGGGGAACAGATGACTCCATCAATAAGCTGATGTATGTGCTCCGCAAGCACCATGCACAGGGGACTTTCTTTGTAATTACATGGAATGTGAAAAATAATCCAAACCTCCTGAGAGCTCTGGCGGAGGAGGGGAATTCCATCGGAAGCCATACCAACAGGCACAGGGCCCTGGTCGCCCAGACAGGAGACTACGGGACCACCCTTCCCATGACGGACGAGGAATATGAAAAAGATATTTCCTCTGCCTACGAAAAACTGGCCTTCACCGTAGGCGATGTGAAAACAGGGGGAAAGCCGGCGTTAACAAGGCTTTTCCGCCCGCCCACCCTGGCCATCAGCAAGAAGGGGGCCATGGAAATTATGAATGCCGGGTATACTTACATGGTGGCCGGCTATGACAGTACCCATGACTATGCCGCACCGGGGGTTCAGGCTGTTGTAGGCACCATCAACAATGGTATTTATGATGAAAACGGTGAGGTGCGAAGCGGAACCATCATGGTCATGCATATGACTGAAACCGCCAGATATACGGCAGAAGCGCTGGATGATGTACTGACCGTCAATGATGCAAGGGCGGATGATGATCCGAAAAAATTCAGGATAGGCAGACTGGACGATTATCTGAGAGATGACTACAGCCAGAAGGATGATGAAGACAATATCATAAATTCCGTAAAAGGGCTTGTCTATAAGGCAGGCTGCTGCGGATAAGAAAAAAGCATGGAAGGAAATGATTTCCGTCCATGCTTTTTATGGTGCCATAAAATTAACCAAGTACCTCCATGATTTCCGCAAGGGTTGAGCAGAAATGGATGGAGGAGAGGTCTTCTTTTTCGATGAAACCGTTATCCAGCCAGTTTTGGAAGAGAGTCTTCAGCGGGTCATATATCCCGTCTATATTGGCGATGAGGATGGGCGGGCGGCTCTTTGGGGCGGCGTAGATGCGGTAGTGGCTGAAGGTGTCTGAAAGTTCTTCCAGGGTGCCTATGCCGCCGGGGAGGATAATGAAGGCATCGCCGGATTCGATCATTTTCTGCTTTCTTGTTATCATGTCCGGCACTTCGATGAGCTTAGTAATGCCCCGGTGGGCCTGCTCTTTTTCAATGAATACCTGGGGGATAATGCCGGTGACCCGGCCGCCGGCGGCCATGGCGGCGTCGGCGGCAAGGCCCATGAGACCCACGGTGCCGCCGCCGTAAATCATGTGGAAGCCGCCCTTTCCCAGGGCTTCCCCCAGCCGTCCGGCAAAGGAGGGAAAGGAGGGGTCATTTCCGAAATGGGAGCCGCAGTAGACTACAATGTTTGTGTATTTCTTCATAAGTTTTCCTTTTCTTTACAATGGATATATGAAATGCTGCTTATAGCTATTGTATCATAGAGAAGGGCAGGGAGTTTCCGGTTTCCTCTTTCCGTTTTGCCGCTTTCCGGAGGTGCTGAAGGCAGTCATGAAAAGGTGATTTCCAGGAGAATGGTACGCCAGGAACCGTGGTAAAAAAGTTATGCATAAACACGGAGAAAAAAGGCGATAAAAAAGTTTGACATAGGCGTCAAGTGATGGTATAATTCCAATGTTGCGTGGATTTAGTGTGCTGTAAAGCAGGTGAGAATGAATGACACTGGAAGAATTGAAATCCGGCACATTTGTAGTCGGAATGAAAGAGACGGAGCGGGCTATCGAGAAGCAGGAAGCGGCATGTGTGTTTATTGCCTCGGACTGTGATGAAAGGATTTCCCAACCCCTTCTGGAAGCCTGCCAGTCGTCAGGAATTCCTGTGGAACAGGGATTCACGAAAAAGGAGATAGGCCGTGCCTGCGGTATCAAAGTGAAAGCCGCCTCTGCCGCTCTTATTAAATCCCGGTAATATCCTTTGGGGCTCTGCCCTGGAGGATCAATTATAAATTTACTTTTGAAGAAAGGAGGTGCCCATATTGCCGACAATTAATCAGCTGGTTCGTAAAGGCCGCCAGACTCTGGCTACCAAAGCGAAGACCCCGGCTCTGAAACAGTCCCCACAGAAACGTGGTGTCTGCACCAGAGTTTACACAGCTACCCCGAAGAAGCCGAACTCTGCTCTTCGTAAAGTAGCCCGTGTACGCCTGACCAACGGAATCGAAGTTTCTGCTTACATTCCTGGTGAAGGCCATAACCTGCAGGAACACTCCGTCGTCCTCATCAGAGGCGGCCGTGTTAAGGATCTTCCAGGCGTTCGTTACCACATTATCCGCGGCGCACTCGATACCGTAGGTGTATCCGGTCGTCAGCAGGGCCGTTCCAAATACGGCGCTAAGCGCGAAAAGAAATAATTCATTCGTATTCATTAACTAATGTGACTAACAAAGAACGTTTTAAGGAGGAAATTAACAATGCCGAGAAAAGGTGCTGTTCCGAAACGTGACGTGCTGCCGGATCCCGTGTATGGAAACAAGACAGTAACCCGTTTCATCAACAAGGTTATGCTGGATGGCAAAAAGGGTGTCGCTGAAAAAATCGTTTATGGCGCATTTGACATCTGCCACAGCAAGCTGAACAAAGAACCAATCGAAATTTTCGAACAGGCTCTCAACAATGTTATGCCGGTTCTGGAAGTACGTGCCCGCCGTGTAGGCGGCGCCAACTACCAGGTGCCGGTTGAAGTCAGAGCAGACCGCCGTCTGACTCTGGGTATCCGCTGGATGGTCAACTATGCCCGCCAGCGCAGCGAACGTACCATGGAAGAACGTCTGGCAGGAGAACTGATGGACGCTTTCAACAATACGGGCGCAGCAGTAAAGAAGAAAGAAGATACTCATAAAATGGCTGAAGCCAACAAGGCTTTTGCTCATTATCGCTGGTAATTTTAATAAGGAGAAACAATCGTGGGCAGAGAATTTCCGCTTGAAAAAACAAGAAACATCGGCATCATGGCACACATTGATGCAGGTAAGACAACAACCACGGAACGAATCCTGTATTATACCGGTGTAAACCATAAGATCGGCGAAGTTCATGATGGCGCTGCCACCATGGACTGGATGGCTCAGGAACAGGAACGCGGTATTACCATTACATCTGCTGCTACCACCTGCCACTGGAAAGGCTATCGTGTCAACATCATCGATACCCCAGGGCACGTAGACTTTACTGTAGAAGTTGAACGTTCCCTGCGCGTACTGGATGGCTCCGTAGCTGTATTCAGTGCTAAAGACGGCGTTCAGACCCAGTCTGAAACCGTTTGGAGACAGGCAGACCACTACCATGTTCCCCGTATTGCATTCATCAACAAGATGGATACAGTAGGTGCAGATTTCCTGCATGCAGTCAAGACCATCGACACCCGTCTTCATGCCAAAGCTGTTGCTATGCAGCTCCCAATCGGCGCACAGGATACCTTCAAAGGCATCATCGACCTGCTGACCAGGGAAGCTGAAATCTACGACAGCGATGACGGCAAAGAATATCATAAGGAACCTGTTTCCGATGATATGAAAGACATGGTAGAAGAATACCGTGAAAAGATTATCGAAGCTGCTTGCGACGGCGATGATGAACTGGCTGAAAAGTACCTGGAAGGCGAAGACATTTCCATTGAAGAAATCAAAGCTTCCATCCGTAAACAGGTACTGGCATGCAAGCTCTTCCCCGTATTCTGCGGCTCCGCATACAAGAACAAAGGTATCCAGATGCTTCTGGATGCTGTCCTTGATTACCTCCCGTCCCCGCTGGATATTCCTCCGGTTAAAGGCACTTCCCTGGACGGCGAAGAAGAAGAACGCCCGGTATCCGACAGCGCTCCGCTGGCAGCCCTGGCATTCAAGATCATGGCAGATCCATTCGTTGGCAAACTGGCATACTTCCGCGTATATTCCGGCGAAATGCACCAGGGCACTTACGTTCTCAACTCCACCAAGGATAAGAAAGAACGCGTAGGCCGTATCCTTCTGATGCATGCTAACCACCGTAAGGAAATCGATGTAGCTTACACCGGCGACATTGCCGCAGCTGTAGGCTTCAAGGATGTTACCACCGGCGATACACTCTGCGACCCGGACAACCCGATCATCCTTGAAAAGATGGAATTCCCGGATCCCGTTATTTCCGTTGCTGTTGAACCGAAGACCAAAGCTGACCAGGAAAAGATGGGCAATGCCCTCCAGAGACTGGCAGAAGAAGATCCGACCTTCAGAGTACACACTGATCCGGAAACCAACCAGACCATCATTTCCGGTATGGGCGAACTTCATCTGGACATCATCGTCGACCGTATGCGTCGCGAATTCAATGTAGACTGCACCGTAGGCAAACCTCAGGTTGCTTATCGTGAAACCATCCGCAAATCTGTTGAATCTGAAGGCAAATTCATTCGTCAGACCGGCGGTCATGGTCAGTACGGCCACTGCTGGCTCCGTCTTGAACCGATGGAAGCAGGCAAGGGCTTTGAATTCGCTAACGAAGTGGTTGGCGGCGTGATTCCTAAGGAATTCATCAACCCGATTCAGGCCGGCGTCGAAGCTGCTATGCAGGACGGCGTTGTAGCAGGATACCCGATGGTTGATATCAAAGTTACCGTATACGACGGTTCCTATCATGATGTCGACTCCTCCGAAATGGCCTTCAAAGTTGCAGGTTCCATGGCATTCAAAGACGGTGCCAAGAAAGCAGATCCTGTCCTCCTCGAACCATATATGAGCGTAGAAGTCGATGTTCCGGAAGATTACATGGGCGACGTTATCGGCGGCCTCAACCCCCGCCGTGGCCGCATCGAAGGCATGGACACAGAAAATGGCGAATCCAGAATCAAAGGTTTCGTTCCGCTGTCTGAAATGTTCGGTTATGCAACCGCTCTCCGCAGCTCCACTCAGGGCCGTGGTACCTTCACCATGACATTCGACCACTATGAAGAAGTTCCGAAGGCTATTTCCCAGAAGATTACGGAAGAAAGACTCGGAAATAAATAATTTTTAAGGAGAAACCAAAATGGCAAAAGCTCATTACGAAAGAACAAAGCCGCATGTTAACATCGGCACCATCGGCCACGTAGATCACGGCAAAACAACCCTGACCGCTGCTATCACCAAAGTACTGGCTGAAGAAGGCAAAGCTAACTTCCTCGACTATGCTTCCATTGATAAAGCACCGGAAGAAAGAGCTCGTGGTATCACAATCAACACCTCCACCGTTG
>ERZ809146.78-NODE-78-length-48265-cov-7.106700_pt1 | contig 48265 bp, 34 predicted proteins | sample MGYA00520794_ERZ809146 | MGnify/ENA primary metagenome ERZ809146 (study PRJEB31570, sample SAMEA3212995) | Homo sapiens | biome: human-gut; feature: human gut; material: fecal | place: Sweden | collected 2011 ... | reverse complement strand
ATTGAATAAAAATTCAAGAATGAAATCCGATAACGATTTAATCAGCGCTTCCCTAAGATTCTTCGCCTGCGGCTGAGAATGACGATGAGGGAGGAAAGGTAATCCCGTAACGCTGACTTTATATTTATTGCCGCGTTAGCGGCAATCCACAACCCTCAGACGCAGAGCGTCTGTCAAACTTAAGAACCTTAGGAACCCTCGGGGCCCCAGGCCCCGTCAACCTTCCCCCTCTGAACCCACAGAACTCTTTGAACCTTTCGAAACCGGCCTCTTTGCGCGAAGCGCACACAACCTTTTTATACAACCTGCGGCGCCCCTCTGCGGCCTTCGGCCGCAGTACATTACGCCTTTGCCGTTCCTTCCACCAGTTCGGTGAACAGGTCATGAACCGTGGTGATTTTATTGATTTTCCATGCATTGGCACCGCAGAAGACGAGGCCGTGGTCTACATCTCCTTTGACGGCGCGGATGAGGGCCTGGGTGATGCAGTAGGGGGTGGTGCCGGGGTCACAGGTCTTAAGGCAGTGGAAGCAGTTGGTTACTGGCATTCTTCTCTGCTGCACGGCGCAGACAAAGGGGTTCAAAAGGGCTCTGCCGGGCATGTGGACCGGGCTCTGCACGATGGTGACGTCCTTTTCTTTGGCCTTTACATACATATTTTTGAAAGCTTCCGATGCGTCGCACTCTTTGGTGGCTACGAAACGGGTAGCCATCTGCACGCCGGAGAGGCCCAGGGAGAGGTAATGCTCAATATCCTTTTTATCGAAAATGCCGCCGCCGAAGATGACGGGGATTTTCTTATGGAATTTTTCTTCAAATTCTTTGACCACGTCGAGGATTTCCCTGATTTCTTTTTCATAGCCGTCGCTTTCGTGCATTTTGATCTGTTCTCTGGTGTAGCCCAGATGGCCGCCGGCTTTCGGCCCCTCGATAACTACCAGATCGGCAGTGCGGTTATGGTGCTTGGCCCACAGTTTCAGAATGACTCGGGCTGCTTTGGGAGAACCGATGATGGGTGCGATTTTTGTATCGGTCCCTTCCACACATACAGGAAGGTCCGCCGGAAGTCCGGCGCCGGAGAAGATGATGTCCGCTCCGTTTTCGGCGGCGGTGCGGGCGTAGTCTTCATAGTGCTGGCCCCGCCACATAATGTTTACGCCGATAATTCCGTTTCTCGCTTTTTCCCTGGCCTTCCGGATCTGGTCCTTCAGCGCACGGATGTTGGCTTTCACTGTGTTGGTGCGGAAATCGGGTTCATTGAAGCCGACCTGGGCGGCGGAAATAACGCCGATGCCTCCTTCTTTTGCCACGGCACCGGCCAGGCCGGAAAGGCTGACGCCTATGCCCATGCCGCCCTGGATAATGGGGATATTGGCGGTGAGGTCACCGATGTGGAGTTTTGGAAATTTCATATTTTCCCTCCTGCTGAGTTTTAAAAATATAATACAAGACTTTTTAAATGTTTGACAAATACAAATTCATGTAGTACCCTGTATTTACTGTAGTTTATTCCATGGACGCCAATAAGTCAATGAGAATTTTTCTGTTCTATCACATAGTTATTTATACACAAAGCTAATTAGGTTTGAATATAAAACTATGGGCTTTCTGTTTCCTCTATAGGAGGGATTTCTTTTATATCTGGTGATAACAGCAGAAATAACAAAAATCTGGTTTCTGCCGTTAAGCTTCTTCTCTGTCGGAGGACATTCTTCCCTAAAGGGTCGAGAGGGGAGAGCGGGAAACAGGATGAAATCGAAATTTTACCTTTTATCCAATTTCCTGGTGCAGTACTTGCATGGTTGTGGTATAGTATTATCAGCAGGTGATAAAAATGACGGAAAAACGGAAAATGGATAAAAATCAAAGACGAGAAGCCATACAGAATTTACTTCGCCAAAATCCATGTCTGACAGACGGAGATCTGGCAGAACGTTTTTCTGTATCTGCAGCCACCATCCGGCTGGACAGGCAGATCCTGGGCATTCCCCAAATGAGGGAGCGCATGGAACATCTGGGGGCTTCCCAGCCTTCAGAGGCCCGGGAAGGGCTTCGGGTTCTTGATCTGGATGTGGGACAGAAGGGTGTAGGCCTTTTGAAGACTACAGACGATATGGCCGACAGTGCCGGCATGGTGTCTGCAGAAAAGCTCTACGGCGCTGCGGCCGGATTTGCGGAGGCCCTGGCGGGAGTGCCCTTTGCATCTACCCAGGTGGGAAATATCAAGTACAAGATTCCTGTGGTTCCCGGAACTATCCTGATAGTCAAAGGGCGCATCGTCCTTATGCGGGGAAATAAGAAACATATATATATCAGTTTCTTCCGCGGAGATGAAGAGGTATACCGGGCCAAATTTATTATGGAAATTTTGAGTGAGACGGAGGCGTCCCATGGATAAAATCGCAGTTGACGCTATGGGCGGTGATTTTGCGCCGCTGGAAATCGTTCTTGGCGCTGTTCAGGCGGTACGGGAGTATCACATACCTGTGGTGCTGGTAGGTGACGAGGAACGGATCCGTGATATTTTACAGAAGCATCATGAGGAAAATAATCCTCTTATCGAAATCCACCATGCGTCCCAGGTCATTGAAATGGGAGAACATCCCGGCATGGCTTACCGCAAGAAGAAGGACGCTTCCGTGTCAGTGGGAGCGAGACTTGTGAAAAGCGGGGAATGCGGAGCCCTCATCGCTCCCGGTTCCACCGGCGCTGCGGTAACTGCAGGCCTTCTGGGCATCGGACGGATTAAGGGCATTGAAAGGCCCGCTATCCTGACCCCTATTCCCAATGAAAAAGGGGGATATACATACCTCATTGATTCCGGCGCCAGCGCCCAGCCCAAGGTGGAAACCTATGTGCAGAATGCCCTTCTGGGATATATTTATGCAGTGAAGGTGGCAGGCATTGCCCATCCGAAAATCGGTCTTCTGAATATCGGCGCAGAAAGTGCCAAGGGCAGCCCCCTGGTGGCAGAGGCGAACCAGGTGCTCTCCGGACAGAAAGTTATTCCCTTTGCAGGGAATGCGGAGGGACGGGATGTGATGACAGGCGATTTCGACGTCATCGTTACCGACGGCTTCACAGGCAATGTGGTGCTGAAATTCGGGGAAGGAGCGGGAAAGCTCATGGCCGCCCTTTTAAAGGACGCAGTCATGAAAGGCGGTATCCGGGCCAAGCTGGGAGGTCTTCTCCTGAAGCCGGCGTTGAAGAAATATATGGCCAAGCGGCTGGACTATTCCGAATACGGCGGTGCGCCGCTCCTTGGTATCAAAGGAGCCCTTCTCATCTGCCACGGAGCATCCAAAGCCCGGGCTATCAAGAATGCCATCCGCATGGCCAGGGACGTCTGCAGCCAGCGGCTGGATGAAGTGGTGGCGGAAACCCTGTCCCACATGGAATTACCGAAAGAATCATAATTTTTCTTTCCTTATGGAAGCATGGATATTTTGGAAAAGCAGATTCAACGGGATGATGCTTTTCCCCATTCTGTTTCAGAAGTAAGAATCTGTCTCTTTTCAGGGAAAGGATTTCTAATGATGAATACAAAACGTTTTGCCGGTATACTTGGCACCGGTCATTATGCGCCGGAAAAGATACTGACAAATGAAGATTTGGAAAAAATGGTGGATACATCCGATGAATGGATCCGCACCAGGACAGGCATTGAGACAAGACATATTGCCGCCCAGTCGGAAAATACATCGGATCTCTGCGTAAAGGCGGCCCGCCAGGCTATGGAGGCAGCCGGTGTGACTGCCGATGATATTGATTTTGTGCTGGTGGCCACCGCTTCTCCGGACTATGTGGTGCCTTCCACTGCCTGCCTGGTGCAGGACAAGCTGGGCTGCACCCATGCAGGAGCCATGGATATTTCCGCCGGCTGTTCCGGCTATATCTACGCAGTGGCCCTGGCTTCCAATATGGTAAAGGCCGGCATGTACAAACATGTACTGATTATCGGCGCTGAAATCCTGTCCCGTCTGGTGAACTGGCATGACCGGTCCACCTGCATCCTCTTCGGCGATGGCGCCGGAGCAGCGGTGATTGGAGAAACGGAAGAAGGCTATGGTCTTCTGGCTTCGGACCTTGGCTCCGACGGCAGCCTTGGCAAAATCTTAGATATTCCCGCCAGCGGCGTTGCGGAACCGGTCACCCACCGTGCCATCGATTCCGGCCGTATTTATATCCACATGGAAGGGCCGGAAGTGTTCAAGGCGGCGGTCCGCCACATGGGGGCCACCACCCTGAAGACGCTGGACGCAGCAGGCGTGAAGAAAGAGGATATTAATATGTTTATCGCCCACCAGGCCAATAACCGCATTATCCAGGCCATTGCGAAGAGGCTGCAGGTGCCGGCGGATAGAATGTGGGTGAACGTAAACCGCTTCGGCAACACGTCCGCCGCCTCCGTAGGCATTGCCCTTGATGAAGCAGTGCGGGCAGGCAGGGTGAAGCACGGGGATATCGTGGTCCTCACCGGCTTCGGCGCCGGCCTGACCTGGGGCTGCGACGTGATGAGATGGATGTGAGGCGGTCAAGGCTGCTGAAGTTTCTGATTTCTGTCTCTGGAAAACGTTTTTTCCCATGAGTTTATTTCCAATGTCTACAATGTTACCATTACGTATTACGCCATGAGGTGATATGATGAAAACTGCATTTCTTTTCCCCGGCCAGGGCTCCCAGAAGGTGGGCATGGTTCATGATCTCTATGAAAAGTACGATTCTGTAAAGCATCTGATTGAAGAAGCGGATGATACACTGGGCTTTTCTATTTCCAAAATGATGTTTGAGGGCCCGGACTCCGAACTGATGAAGACGGAGTTCACCCAGCCCGCCATTCTGACTGCCAGCGTAGCTGTATGGCAGGTGCTGAAGGAAAAGGGAGTGGAACCGGACATTGCTGCAGGCCACAGCCTGGGCGAATACTCCGCTCTTGTGGCAGCCGGCGCTCTTTCCTTTGCAGACGCTGTGAAAACGGTTCATCTCCGCGGCCGTTTTATGCAGGAGGCAGTACCTCTGGGCAAAGGCGGCATGGCGGCAGTTATCGGCCTGACGCCGGATAAGATTGTGGAAGTATGTCAGTCTGTCACCACTCCGGAAGCGCCGGTACAGGCAGTTAACTTCAACTGCCCGGGACAGGTGGTCATCGCCGGGGCTACCAAGGCTGTGGAAAAGGCATGCGAAGCACTGAAGGCATCCGGCGCCCGCCGGGCTATCATGCTCCACGTAAGCGCCCCCTTCCATTCCACCCTTATGGAACCGGCAGCTGCCCGTCTGAAGGAAGTGCTGGATACCATTGAAATCCATGATACAAAGATTCCGGTGGTGGCCAATGTGAATGCAAAGGAAGAAATGAAGGCCGATGAAATCCGCAAAAACCTGGTAGACCAGGCCGCTCATCCGGTGCATTGGGAAGAATCTATCAGGAACATGATTGCCGGTGGCGTGGACTATACGGTAGAAGCAGGCCCGGGAACCGTTCTTTCCGGATTCATGAGAAAAATCGACCGCAAGGTGCCCTGTGTTCATGCAGAAGACGTGGCAACGGTGGATGAAGTGGTGAAAGCCCTGAAGGGAGAATAATCCATGGAAAATATTGAAAAAACAGCGCTGGTAACCGGTGCTTCCAGAGGCATTGGCCGGGCCATCGCCCTGGCCCTGGCTGCCAAAGGCTTTGCAGTGGCCCTGAATTATGCAGGAAGCCATGACGCAGCAGAAGCGGTGAAGAAGGAAATCGAAGAAGCAGGCGGCAAGGCTTTTACCATTCAGGGCGACGTGTCCAAAAGTGAAGATGTGGACCGCATTTTCAAAGCAGTGAAAGATGAATTCGGCGGGCTGGACGTACTGGTCAATAATGCCGGCATCAACAGGGATGCCCTCCTCATCCGCATGAAGGAATCGAACTGGGATGATGTGATTGCCACTGACCTTAAGAGCGATTTCCTTACCACCAAGGCAGCTGCTGCCATGATGATGAGAAAGAGAAAAGGCTCTATCATTAATATTTCTTCGGTAGTCGGCATTATGGGCAATATCGGCCAGGCCAACTACGCCGCTGCCAAGGCAGGGGTTATCGGCCTCACCAAAGCCTGCGCCAAGGAAATGGCTGCCCGGAACATCCGCGTCAACGCCGTGGCTCCCGGCTTCATTGAAACGGCCATGACCGACGGCATTCCTGAAAAGATCAGGGAAGGCATGATTTCCTCCATCCCCATGGGACGGATGGGACAGCCGGAAGATATTGCCAAAGCCGTATGCTTCCTGGCATCCGACGACTCCTCCTACATCACCGGACAGGTGCTGGTGGTGGACGGCGGACTTGTGATGTAATCCGGATAGGGAAAGTCCCTGTTTTATGAGACGCTGTTAAAAAAAACGGCCTGTTCTTTGGAAAACAGGTGACAAGCTCCCATACTTGTAATATAATCAGAAAGGTACAATTTCCAGTGAAAGGTGGTGAAATCATAATGAGCACATTTGACAGAGTAAAGAAAATCGTTGTTGACCAGCTGGGTGTAAACGAAGCTGATGTTACTATCGATTCTACTTTCATTGACGACCTGGGCGCTGATTCCCTCGACATCGTTGAACTGATCATGGCATTTGAAGAAGAATTCGACATCGAAATTCCGGATGATGCTGCTGAAAAGATTAAGACTGTAAAGAACGCTGTAGACTACATCGACAGCCAGATTCAGTAATCAGAAAGTAATAGTCATAATGGAGCCGGGGAATTGTTTCCCCGGCAAACCAGTATGATGGGGAAAATGCCTCAAAAAAGCGGATCACCAGTCCGTTGTCATCCGTTTTTTTGAGGTTTTATCCTACCGTGAATATAGATATTTATCATTGTTATTGCGAGGTGCTCCTTAATGGAAAAAAGAAGAGTTGTTATTACAGGCATGGGTGTCGTTTCTCCTGTAGGCATTGGAACAGAGGAATTCTGGAATGCGCTGATGGCAGGAAAATCGGGCATCGGCCCCATTACCGAATTTGATGCGGCAGATTTTCCTGTCCGCATTGCCGGTGAAGTGAAAGACTTTGACCCGGTGAAATATGTGGGGGACAGGAAAGCCGTCCGCCATATGGACCGGAATGTGCAGTTTGCCGTGGCTGCAGCAAGAATGGCTGTGGAAGACGCCAAGCTGGACATGAGCGCTGAAAACCCGGATCGCGTTGGTACCATCATCGGTACCGGCATCGGCGGTATCGGAACCATGGAAGATACGGTACATCGCATCGATACCAGAGGACCTTCCAAGGTCAATCCCTTTGCTGTTCCTATGATGATTGCCAACATGGCTGCAGGCCAGGTATCCATCAACTTCGGTCTCATGGGACCGGTACTGGCAGATGTGACCGCCTGCGCTTCCGGAAACAACGCCATCGGCCGCGCCACCAGAACCATCCAGTACGGCGATGCAGATGTTATGTTTGCCGGCGGCACCGAAGCTGCTGTGGCAAAGACCCCGATGGCAGGATTTGCTGCCATGAAGGCCCTGTCCTCCCGCGAATGCCCGCCGGAAGAAGCATCCTGCCCCTTTGACGTAAGAAGAGACGGATTTGTCCTTGGCGAAGGCAGCGGCGTGCTCATTCTGGAAGAACTTGAACATGCAAAGAAGAGAGGCGCCCACATTTATGCAGAAGTCATCGGCTACGGTTCCAACGGCGATGCCTACCACATCACCGCTCCCCGTCCCGGCGGAGAACTGGCTGCCCGCTGCATGAAGAAAGCCATCGACGACGCAGGCATTTCCCCTGATGACATTGACTACATCAATGCCCACGGCACCTCCACCGGCCTGAACGACAAGAATGAAACAAAGGCCATCAAAGATGTACTGGGCAAACATGCCTATGACGTGGTTATCAACTCCACCAAATCTATGACCGGCCATCTGCTGGGCGCAGCCGGCGCTATCGAAGCCATCGTATGCGTACTGTCCATTGAGCACAATAAAGTACACCAGACCCTGAACCTGAAGACTCCGGATCCGGAATGCGACCTGGACTATGTACAGGAAGGCCCCCGGGACGTGAAGGTGGACGTGACCATGTCCAATGCCTTCGGCTTCGGCGGTCACAACGCTGTTGTGGTGATGAGGCGCTATGAAGAATGAGCCATGCAGAAACAAGGCGTAAAGAACGCCTTGAGGAAGTAAGGAAATTTGCGGAAGAGAACAATATTCCCGTACAGAATATCCAGCTCCTGAACACCGCCCTCACCCATACTTCCTATGCCAACGAGCATAAGAATGAAGTCATTCATGACAATGAACGACTGGAATTTCTGGGGGACGCAGTACTGGACCTGGTGGTAGGGGAATACCTCTTCCTCCGCTTTCCTACCTGGCCTGAAGGAAATCTGACCCGCGCCAAAGCCAGCGCCGTATGCAAACCGGCCTGTGCAGAATGTGCCGCCAAGTTCCACATCGGCGACTACATGCGTCTTGGCAGGGGCGAAGAGATGTCCGGCGGAAGGACAAGGGTCTCCATCCTGGGAGACGCCTTCGAAGCAGTCATCGGCGCCATCTACCTGGACAACAACTACGAAGTGGCATCCCGCTTCATCCTGGGTCACCTGAAGAAATACCTGGACCTCATCGACGAAGGCAACTACGACCATGACTACAAAACGGACCTGCAGGAACTGGTGCAGAAGCACAAAGATGCAGAAATCCACTACGAAGTCATCCGCGACGAAGGGCCGGACCATGACAAAACCATCTGGATGAAGATTACCATCAATGGAAAAGACTTCGGTACAGGCAAAGGAAAAAATAAAAAAGAAGCAGCCCAGAAAGCGGCCAAAGAAGCCATCGGCCGCCTGCAGAAAGGCGCACAGATATAAAAGAAAGCACCGGATCCGGAAGGGACGGTGCTTTTGTGATGGTCTCTTCGCTATGCAGCGCCGGAGACATAAAGGCAAATCCCGCAACGTCCTGCGTTCCCTTTAGGATGAGAAAGGGGACACGAAAAATTTAGATAGGCCTTCCTTTTAAGAGGCTGCCTGCCGACGGGCAGTCTTCTGCAGGGAGATTTGAGGACTTCGTTTCACTGAATCCATGATAGGCAGGATTCATATTGCGCTTACCATTGCTCGAAATGACTGGGGAGCAATAATGACACAAACGCAAGTCCCGTAACGTCGACTTTATACTCATAGCCGCCAAAGGCGGTGCACAGCGAACTGGATTTGTAGGGAGTCGTCAGACGACTGAAAATCCAGTGAGTCGTTTCCCCTGTGGGGCTATCCACAACCCTCAGCGGCCAAAGGCCGCTGTCAAACTTCAGAACCCTTTGAACCTTCTGAACCCTCACGCCGCAGGGCGCATCAATCTTAAGAACCTTTTTTCTCTCCCCAAACACACAATTACTTGCCTGTCATGGTATAATTAAAATAGAAAAATATCGATTATGAAACTGTTCATTTTGAATGGTTTCATTTTTCTTTACGCGAAGAGGATGTCTATGGATAAGAGCAGGATACAAAGGCAGTATATGGAGCCCATGGTTCCATTCAAGCTGAAGGCGCCTTTTCAGCCTACCGGTGACCAGCCAAAGGCGGTGAAGTCACTGGTGGAGGGGCTGAATGAAGGGCAGTGGGCCCAGGTGCTTCTGGGGGCCACAGGCACAGGGAAAACCTTTACCATGGCCAAGGTAATTGAAGAAGTGCAGCGGCCTACCCTGATTATTTCACCGAATAAAACCCTGGCGGCCCAGACAGCCAGCGAGTTCAAGGATTTCTTCCCGGACAACGCGGTGTATTATTTCGTCAGTTATTACGATTATTACCAGCCGGAGTCCTATGTGCCCCAGACGGATACCTATATAGAGAAAGATTCGTCCCGGAACGAGGAAATCGACAGGCTGCGCCATTCCGCCACCATGGCCCTCTTTGAAAGGAAGGACGTTATCATCGTGGCTTCCGTGTCCTGTATTTACGGCTTGGGGGATCCGGAGGACTACAGCACCATGGGCCTTTCCCTTCGTCCGGGAGAGGAAATCGACAGGGATACCATTATCGAAAAGCTGGTGAATATGCAGTACATGCGGAATGACATGAATTTCACCAGAGATACCTTCCGGGTACGGGGCGATACCATCGACGTATTCCCCGCTTCTGAAAATAATGTGGCCGTGCGGATTGAAATGTTTGGCGATGAGGTGGACTCACTCACCGAGTTTGATGTGCTCACCGGAGAAACGGTGGCGGAACGAAACCACATCGGCATATTTCCTGCTTCCCATTATGTTACCAGCTCCGATAAACTGCGGCGGGCTATGGGCTCCATTGAGACGGAACTGCAGGGAAGGCTGAAGGAACTCAGGGATGAAGGAAAACTGCTGGAGGCCCAGCGTCTGGAACAGCGGACGAACTATGACCTGGAAATGATGCAGGAGGTAGGGTACTGCTCGGGCATCGAAAACTATTCCCGCCATATGTCGGACAGAAAGCCCGGAGAGCCGCCCTACACCCTTTTGGACTATTTCCCCGATGATTTCCTCATCATGATCGATGAATCCCATGTAACGGTGCCCCAGCTACGGGCCATGTACAACGGCGACCAGTCCAGAAAGCGCACCTTGGTGGACTATGGCTTCCGCCTGCCCAGCGCCCTGGACAACAGGCCCCTGACCTTTGATGAATTTACGGAACGAATCAACCAGATTATTTATGTATCCGCCACGCCGGGGCCCTATGAAATGGGGGTACAGACGAACCTGGCAGAGCAGATTATCCGTCCCACCGGCCTTTTGGATCCAAGCATCGAAGTGCGGCCCATTGAAGGGCAGATGGATGACCTGCTCGGTGAAATCCATAAGAGGGAAGAGGCCCATGAGCGTGTGCTCATTACCACACTCACCAAGAAAATGGCGGAAGACCTTACCGATTTTCTCACCGAAGCAGGAGTAAAGGTGCGTTACCTTCATTCCGATGTAGCCACCATTGAAAGAGCGGAAATCATCCGTGACCTCCGGGCCGGCGTTTTTGACGTACTGGTTGGCATCAACCTGCTCCGTGAGGGGCTGGATATGCCGGAAGTATCCCTGGTGGCCATTCTTGATGCCGACAAGGAAGGGTTCCTCCGTTCGGAAACATCTATGATCCAGGTCATCGGCCGGGCCGCCAGAAATGAACACGGCCACGTCATCATGTATGCGGACCGGGTGACAAAGTCCATGAAATACGCCATTGACGAAACCAACCGCCGCCGCAGCATCCAGGAAGCCTATAACAAGGAACACCACATTACGCCTCACACAGTGCAGAAGCGGGTTAAGGACCTCATCGACCTTACGAAGATAGAGGAAAAGCCGGCAGAGTACAGTAAGAAACCCGACAAAAAGGAAGAAATGTCGGACGAAGAGCTGTATATGCAGATGCAGCAGACCGAAAAAGATATGAAAAGGGCTGCCAAATCCCTGGAATTTGAAGAAGCCGCCATGTGGAGGGACCAGCTGGCCAAACTGCGCCAGATGTGGACCGACCGCTATGGCTCCAGAGCCGACGCTGCCTTGAAAAGGGTGAGCGCGGGGAAGAAGAGAATCAACCGGCCCATGAAGAAGAAAATATAAGAGGGGCCTAAGGAACCACTGATTAATTCATAGAGTTTGCTTTTATAAGAATTTTTATGCACTGCTTCGTCATGAGGCTCCTTAAATAGCTTGCTATTCGCGTCACCTCATTCCTTGCATTGCATAAAAATTCAAGAATAAAATCAAACAACGAATTAATCAGCGCTTCCCTAAAGGGGCCGTAAAGCGGCCCCGGATTCAAAGGGTTCTGCCCGCCTCCGGCGGACGGGGTCAGAAGGTTCAGAGGGAAAGGCGGCGCCCTGCAGGCGCAAATTTTTATAAAACTTTTACAACTGGGCTTTGACCCGGAGAAAAGTGTTTCCCTTTTCCTGCCAAACCGGTATTCTTTTGTGAGGGAGTCGGAAGCACTCCTCCTGAACCCGGCAAACACAACCTTTCTGCACAACCTGCCGACGAAGTGGGCCATAACCTGCGCCGTCAGGCGCGCCCCTCTAAACCCATAATCACATAGAATCAATCATCAGCTTATGAAACTTACATCATGAGAAAGGAATAGAATGGAAAAAGGAATTGTCATTCACGGGGCCAGGCAGAATAACCTGAAGAACATCGACCTTACCCTGCCCCGGAATAAGCTCATCGTATTCACAGGCCTCTCGGGCTCCGGCAAGTCGTCCCTGGCCTTTGATACCATTTATGCGGAAGGGCAGAGGAAGTATGTGGAGTCCCTGTCTGCCTATGCCCGCCAGTTTTTAGGGCAGATGAACAAGCCGGATGTGGATAAGATTTCCGGCCTTTCACCGGCCATTTCCATTGACCAGAAATCCACCAGCCACAATCCCCGTTCCACCGTAGGCACGGTGACGGAAATCCATGATTACCTCCGTATGCTCTTTGCCCATGCCAGCCGGGCCTTCTGTCCTCACTGCGGCAGGCCCATCCAGCGGCAGACGGTGGACCAGATCGTAGACGCCCTTATGGCACTGGGAGACAGGACGAAGCTCATGGTGCTGGGCCCTGTGGCCTCCCAGAAAAAAGGCACCCACAAGAAGCTGCTGGAAGAGCTCCGGAAGGAAGGCTATGTCCGGGTGAGAGTGGACGGACAGGTGGTCTCTCTTTCCGATGAAATCGAACTGGAAAAGAATAAGAAGCACACCATCGAAGTGGTGGTGGACCGCATTGTTATCAAGGAAGGCATCGTGCGCCGCCTCACGGACTCTGTGGAAGAAGCGCTGAAGCTGGGGGACGGTCTTATGGTGGGAGCCGTGGTTGGCGGGAAGGACTATCTTTTCAGCACCCATTTTGCCTGCCCGGACTGCGGTATTTCCCTGCCGAAACCGGAGCCCCGTATTTTCTCCTTCAATAATCCCTTCGGCGCCTGCCAGGCCTGCATGGGGCTCGGCTCCTCCCTGGAAGCGGATTTCCGCCGTATCCTGCCGGATCATAAGCAGACCTTCCGCCTGGGCGCCATCCGCCCCTTCCCTTATAACCGGGAAAGCTGGCTGTACAAGCAGCTGGATGCCTTTTTGAAATCCTATGACCTCACCATGGATGCCTGCTTTGATGACCTTCCTCCCAAAGGACAGGAGGAATTCAAGTACGGTGGCAGGGAAGTACTTACTTTCTCCTACACCAACCAGGACGGAGAGACGAAGACCTACCAGCGGCAGTTTGAAGGCATTGTGCCCATGACCAAAAGGCGGTACGAAGAAGCCTGGACGGAAAAAATGAAGGAATCCCTGGCCAATTACCTGGTCGAAAAGCCCTGCCCCGTATGCCACGGCGCCCGTCTCCGTCCGGAAAGCCTGGCCTTCCGGGTGGGAGGAAAGAATATAGCAGAGATTTCCGATATGCCTGTATCAGATCTGCTTCCCTTCCTTGAAAAGCTGGAACTTACGGACAAGGAAAAAATCATTGCCGACCAGATTCTCCGGGAAGTGAAGAGCCGTCTCACCTTCCTGTCCAATGTGGGTCTGGAGTACCTTACCCTGTCCCGGGGAGCTTCCACCCTGTCCGGCGGCGAAGCCCAGCGTATCCGCCTGGCCACCCAGATCGGCTCCGGCCTGGTGGGAGTGCTGTATATTCTGGATGAACCGTCCATCGGCCTGCACCAGCGGGACAACGATAAGCTGCTGGCTACCCTGAAGGGCATGCGGGACCTGGGAAATACGCTTATTGTAGTGGAACACGATGAGGACACCATCCGCACCGCCGACTGGGTGGTGGATATCGGTCCCGGTGCCGGCGAAAACGGAGGATATGTGGTGGCGGAAGGAACGCCGGAGGATATTAAGAAATCGAAGAACTCCATTACCGGTGCCTACCTCCGGGGGGATAAGTACATCCCCCTGCCGAAGGAAAGAAGAAAGGGAAACGGTCTCTTCCTTACCGTCAAGGGGGCAGCGGAACATAACCTGAAGCATATTGACGTGTCTTTCCCTTTGGGTGCCTTCACCGTGGTAACCGGTGAATCCGGCTCCGGCAAGAGTACCCTGGTGAATGAAATCCTTTACCAGGGCCTGTCCAATATGAAGAACCACACCTCCTATGCTGCCGGAAAGTATGACGCCATGGAAGGGGCGGAGTATGTGGATAAAATCATTGACATCGACCAGCAGCCCATCGGCCGTACGCCCCGTTCCAATCCTGCCACCTATACCGGCGTATTCAATGATATACGGGAACTCTTCAGCCAGACTTCCGAATCCAAAATGAGGGGATACAAGCCCGGCCGCTTCAGCTTCAATATCAAAGGCGGCCGCTGCGAAGCCTGCCACGGCGACGGCATTATTAAAATCGAAATGCAGTTCCTCTCCGATGTATACGTACCCTGCGAAGTCTGCCACGGCGCCCGGTATAACAGGGAAACCCTGGAGGTCCGGTACAAAGGGAAAAATATTTCCGACGTCCTCAACATGACGGTGGATGAAGCAGTACCCTTCTTTGAAAACCATCCGAAAATCCTCCGCAAACTGGAAACACTGCAGGAAGTGGGGCTGGGCTACATCCACCTGGGCCAGCCTGCCACCACCATGTCCGGCGGCGAAGCCCAGCGCGTGAAGCTGGCTACGGAACTCATGAGAAGGGGCACCGGCGATACCCTCTACATTCTGGACGAACCTACCACCGGCCTTCACTCCGAAGACATCAGGAAACTGCTCATCGTACTGCAGAAGCTGGTGGACCAGGGAAATACGGTGGTCGTCATCGAACATAACCTGGACGTGGTAAAGGTGGCGGACTACATCGTCGATCTGGGCCCCGAAGGGGGAGACAAGGGTGGCGAAGTGGTGGCCTGCGGCACACCGGAAGACATCTGCCGAGTGAAGCGTTCCTACACCGGCCAGTACCTGCTTCCTGTGATTGAAAGAACCAGAGAAGTGATGAAAGCCCATGAAAATGATTGACGTAAACGATAAAATCAGGGCCAAGGTGGAAGCCCTGCCGGACTCCCCCGGCGTCTATCGCTGGAAAGACAAGGACGGCCGCATCATTTATGTGGGAAAGGCAAAGAACCTGAAGAATCGGGTGCGCTCCTACGTCAGGGAGGACAAGAACCGCTCCCCCAAGGTGGCTGCCATGATCCGCCATGCGGAGGATCTGGACATTACCATGACCGCCACGGAAATGGAAGCCCTCATCCTGGAATGCAACCTCATCAAGGAAATCCACCCGAAGTACAACATTTCCCTCAGGGACGACAAATCCTATCCCTATGTGAAAATCACCACCAATGAAGAATGGCCCCGTATCTTCGTCACCCGGAACATCCGCCATGACGACGGCGCCCGCTACTTCGGGCCCTTCACCGACGTAGGAAGCCTTCGCACCACCCTGAGCCTCCTTCGGCGGTACTATCCCATCCGCAGCTGCCGGTCCATGAAAGTATCCCGGCCCTGCCTCCAGTATCACCTCCACCTCTGTGCAGGCCCCTGCTTCCATCTCTGCTCAAAGGAAGACTACGACTCCTATGTACGCACGGTGTGCGATCTTTTCGAAGGGAAAAGCATGGAACTGGTGAAAGAACTGAAGCAGAAAATGATGGATGCTTCGGAAAAAATGGACTATGAACTGGCCGCCCATTTCAGGGACCAGATCCGGGCCATCGAGTCCGTACAGCAGCGCCAGCACATCGTAGCCAACGAAGGGGACTTCGACGTAGTAGGTTATGCCAGAGACGGCAGCCATGCAGGACTGGAAGTCTTCTATATCCGCTACGGCCGCATGGTGGGCAAGGAAAACTTCAGCATTCCGGAAAGTGAAAACGAAACGGACGAAGAAATCGTAACCGCCTTCATCCGCGATTTCTACGGCGCCAATCCCACCTCCATTCCCAAAGAAATCATCCTGCCCCTCCTTCCGGCGGAACAGGATCTCATTGCTTCCTGGATGACAAAACTCCGGGGCAGCGAAGTCAGCCTCATCCTGCCCCAGCGGGGATTCAAACGGCGGCTGAAGGACATGGCCATGGCCAATGCTGCCAAGTATCTTTCTGACAAAAAACTGCAGTGGGAATATCAGGACGCCAGAGAACAGGGGGCAGTGAAAAAACTGAAAGATCTGCTCCATCTGCCAAGGCTTCCGGAACGGATGGAATGCTTCGATATTTCCCATAACCAGGGTGCAGAAACCACGGGCTCCATGGTGGTCTTCGAACACGGCCGCCCGGCCAAGCGGGAATACAGGAAATTCAAACTCCAGACCACCCAGGGCCACGCCGACGACTTCAAATCCATGGCGGAAGTCATGAGCCGCCGCTACGGCAGAGAAAAAGACTGGCCTGCTCCGGACCTCATCGTCCTCGACGGCGGTCTTGGCCAGCTCCATGCCGCCCTTCCCGCCATCAGGGAAGCAGGCTGCGACGCCCCGGTCATCGGCCTGGCCAAAAGAATCGAAGAAATCTACGTGGAAGGCAGCGAAGACCCCATCGTTCTGGACCACCACGAACCGGCCCTCCAGCTCCTCCAGTTCATTCGCGATGAAGCCCACCGCTTTGTCATCACCTACCACAGGAAATGGACCAATAAAAGAAATACAGAATCCATCCTGGACCACATCGAAGGCATAGGCCCCACCAGAAGAAATGCCCTCTGGCACGCCTTCCGCTCCCTGGACGAAATGAAAAAAGCCACGGTGGAAGAGCTCTCCCAGGTACCCGGCATGAACAAAAGAGCCGCCGAAGCGGTGCACCGTTTCTTCCATATGAGAAAAGACGAAAAACAGATGATCATTAACGGGCAGAAGGTGGGGGAATAGACGAGAGACGTCAGATTTTAGACAATCAGACGTCAGACAATCAGATGTCAGACGTTCAGATACTCGCCGGAGAGGTCATTCTGGGCGCCAGCGAAGAATCCTGGTGCATGCCGATAGTGGCACAGAAGCCGATAAATACCGGTCGGCGGATGGGCAGACGCAGACAAGAGACGGCCAGACAGTCAGACAGGCTGCCGGGGAAGTCATTTTGAGCGCAGCGAAGAATCTTGGTACATGCCGATAGTGGTACAGAAGCTGATAAATACTGGTCGGTGGGTGGGCAGACGCAGACAAGAGACGGATGGCCGTTCAGACAGTCCGCCGGAGAGGTCATTCTGAGCGCCAGCGAAGAATCTCGGTAAGCGTCGATAGTGACACCATAGTCGGTAAATACCAGTCTGGCGGGAGGGGCAGAAGCAAGACATCAGACTGGGCAGATATAAGGCAGGACAGTCATTTGGTTTACAAGAAACGGTTTGACACAAGTGCTTACTCCACTTCATTGTCATTTCGACCGTAGCGAAGCGGAGTGGAGAAATCTCATTCCGAAGTGGTACAAGTCACAGTGTTGTTGGAATTTTTCAGAGCCTATAAGCGTTCAAAAAAGGGATGTGAAAAATTGATTGAACATTTTTTCACATCCCTTTTCAAACATATGGATACATCCACATCTGAAGTGGAAGAAATGAATAGGTTTTGATTTCCGTACAAGTAGGGGATATGTTATAATATTTGACAGATTTTAATGATTATAGATCGGTGGAGGGAAAACCAGGTGGAATTGTTATCAATAGTGGTGCCTTGTTTCAATGAAGAAGCCACTATACCCATTTTTTATGATGCGGTAGAAAAAATCAGGCATCAGATTGATGCAGACATAGAATACTGCTTTATTGATGACGGGAGTCGCGACGGGACTCTCGATATTTTGCGTGACTTGAATAAAAAATCGGGGGGGTAGTCCATTACACTTCCTTTTCCCGTAATTTTGGCAAAGAAGCAGCCCTTTATGCAGGACTTAAAATGGCAAAGGGCGATTATATAGTGACAATGGATGTGGATTTGCAGGATCCGCCATCCTTGCTGCCTGAAATGTGGCATATACTTCATAATCCGGATAATGATTATGACTGTGTGGCTACACGAAGAACAACAAGGAAAGGGGAACCGCGAATCCGCTCTTTTTTTGCGCGCCTTTTTTATAAGCTCATTAATGAATTATCCGATACGGAAATTGTGGATGGAGCCAGAGATTATCGCATGATGACGCGACAGATGGTAGATGCGGTGATTCAAGACAGTGAGTATAATCGTTTTTCCAAAGGTATCTTCAGTTGGGTGGGATTTCATACCAAATGGCTGGCTTATGAAAACGTAGAACGAAGTGCAGGCGAAACGAAGTGGTCATTTTGGAAGCTATTCAAGTATTCCATTGAGGGGATTCTTGCATATACCACCGTCCCGCTCTATCTTTCTTCTATCATGGGTATCCTTATGTGTGGAGTATCGTTCATAGCTCTTCTCTTTATTGTCATCAGAGCCTTTGCATTCGGAGACCCCGTAGCAGGCTGGCCTTCGCTGGTGTGTATTATTACCCTGCTGGGCGGACTGGTTCTGTTAGCCTTGGGAATCATGGGCCTTTACATAGCCAAGATTTATTTGGAAACGAAAAAGAGACAGATATTTATTGTGAGGGAAAAGCACTAATATGAAATTTATACATGATATTTATAGAAGCGAAACTGTAATTGAGGATAAAATACTGGCATGTAAATGGATAATCAAGCCAGTGTTAGAGGCTTCAATTATATATATTATTGCTTTATTATCCTTATTCAGGGCTAATTTTAATTATATTGATGACTTGGGTCGTGTAGCACAGGGATATAGAAATTGGATTAATTGGAGCAGGTATATTTCGCAAGAGTTATCCGTATTAATTAACACACAGAAAACTCTAACAGATATTTCTCCACTGACTCAGCTGATTGCCATTATCATTATTGCTTTAGCGGGAGTTATCATCATATACACCTTTACGGGAAAAAAGACCGTACAGCTGTCTATGATGGCTGCAGTAGTTCCGTTGGGATTATCTCCATGGTTCCTGGAATGCTTTTCTTATAAGTTTGATTCTCCTTATATGGCATTAAGTGTGTTAGCAAGTGTAGTTCCCTTTATTTACTGGCAGGAGGATTTTCATAAATTCATTGGCCTTTCAGTGTTAGGAATTCTTGTTATGGACACAACCTATCAGGCGGCATCAGGAATATATATAATTGAAGCTTTATTTTTATGCTTTTATAAATGGATATGTGGGAAGAGAGCTAAAGATTGCGGAATATGGCTGAGTTCAGCAGCAGGAAGCTATATCATTGCAATGATAGTTTATCGCTTCGCATTGATGCGCCCGGCGACAGATTATGTGTCAACAAATTCAGTGGGAGCTAAAAGCTTACCATACCTTCTTATCCATAATGCTACTCAATATTTAAACACCATATACTTTGATTGCAATAAAACATGGGTAATCTTGTTTGTGCTTATAGCCATCAGTTTTATCATCCTGACAATTTTTAAGTCGAGGAAAAATAAGATTTTGACATTTCTTGTAGCCTTGGGTATTGTAATTATTTCTGCTGTCCTTTCTTATGGAGGATACTTGGCGCTGGCGAAACCTTTATATGCGCCGAGAGCGCTTTATGGATTTAGCTTTTATGTTACCCTTATCATGGTAATGTCCGTAGCTATGTTACAGCGGGGATATTTTATTAAGTTATTGATTATGATGATGGCTTGGTGCATGATCGTTTTATCTTGCACATACGGTAATGCATTGGCAGAACAGAAAAGATATACTGACTTTAGAGTACAAATGGTAATTAATGATTTGAACAGGGTCACAGCATACAATCCCAAGCAGAAATACGCTGTTCAGATTAATGGTAATATTGGTAAGGCTCCTGCGGTGGAACGGATGCAGCAAAAATGGCCTGCTCTTCGAAGGCTGGTTCCATCAACATTTGGAAGTAACTGGTACTGGAATCAATTTTACTTTTTTAATTATTTTAAACTTAATGCAGATAAATGGGATATGAAAAAAGGAGATATGAAGAAAATGAATCTCCCCGTTATTGTAGATTCTAGGTATCACCTGATTCAAGCAGATGACACCCATGTAATGATAACATTACGGTGATTTCACATTCTACTTATATGGGACCTTTTTTTCGAGGGTATGCTGGGAAGGGGGAGCAAGGGGAATATTTGTAAATTAAGGAAATGCTGCAGTTTAAAAATTTCTGAATTCAATCAAACAAGCGCAATTTCAACATTGCTAACCCTTGACAAAGCCCGATTCTCCACGTATAATGATGAAGTTGATAATTTTATCCACCAGCTTAAGGCGCTGTATAAAACGTACAGCAGGAGCTATCAAGCGGCAGGCCGATAGGTAAGGAGGTGCTAAGAATGCCGGTTCCGAAGACAAAAAGTTCCAGATCCCGTCGTGATAAGAGACGTGCTAACTGGAAGCTGACTGTTCCGGGTCTTGTGGAATGCCCGCAGTGCCATGCACTGAAAAAACCTCATCATGTATGCCCTGTATGCGGTTACTACAAAGGCAAACAGATCATCAGCAAGACTGTTGAAGAATAATAGAAAAACGTTTTCCTCCAGAGGGAAACGTTTTTTTAGTGTCTGGAAAAGGGGATAAGTAATGAAGAAAAAGGTGCTGGAAGTGTCGGCGGTAAGGGCATCATTTTTTCTTTTCGAACCTATCCTCAGCGCTTCTTCCGGTGGAAGGAGCGCTGAATACCAGGGGATAGGCGATGTCAGCTCTTAGAATCCAAAGGGCTCGTCAAGCCTGAGTATCTTTTGTGCCCTTTTGTGTCTGTGGTACCACTTTCTCTCGCAAGCGGTGGGACAATCATATAGGGGAAGCGACCTCTTTTATCTATTTTCCACATGGTATCCATGCAGAAAATATGCTATAATTATCGCAAGTTCAATGCAGAAGTCTGCTCGTTCCGGTTTCATTTGAAGGATAGTTTGATTAGGAGTTATGGAGCGTTGGAAGAGGAGAATGGATGCAAAATAAAAAAAGGGAGGAACAGTAGAATGGCAGGAAATCAATGGAAGAAGATTCTGGCAGTAGGTTTATGCGGCCTTATGGCAGCAGGTATTTTCGCGGGGTGCGGCGGCAGCAAGAGCGGCGGCTCCGGGGACAAGATGAAGGTGGGCATTGTACAGATCGTGCAGCACCCGGCGCTGGATGAGTCCAATAAGGGCTTTGTGGATGCGCTGAATGAAGCAGGTCTGAAGGATAAGGTGGAAATCGACCAGCAGAATGCACAGGGCGACCAGTCCAACCTGAAGGCCATTGCCAACCGTTATGTGTCCGGCAATTACAAGCTCATCGGAGCCATTTCCACGCCGGCAGCCCAGGCCATGGCCAATGCTACCGATAAGATTCCGATTATCTGCACCGCTATTTCCGATTTCGAAAATGCAAAGCTCATGAAGTCGGAGAAGGCGCCGGACAGCAATGTGACTGGTACCAATGACCGGGGGCCTGTGGATAAGCAGGTGAAGCTGATTAAGGAAATCCAGCCGAATGTCAAGAAAATCGGGATTATTTATAATTCCAGTGAAATTAATTCTGTGGTGCAGGCAAAGCATCTGAAGGAAAACTGCCAGCCTCTGGGCATTGATGTGGTGGAACTGACGGTGAATTCTGTGAATGATGTGCAGCAGGTGGCGGAAGGCTTCCTGGGCGGTAAGGTAGATGCCATTTATGTACCTACCGATAACATTATCGCTTCTTCCATTCCTACCCTTATGGCTGTAGCCAACAGGGAGAAAATCCCCGTATACGGCGCAGAGGTGGGCCATGTAAAGAACGGCGTGCTGGCTTCCGAGTCCATCAGCTTCTATGATATCGGACACCGGGCAGGCCAGATGGCTGCGGAAATCCTGAAGGGAAATAAGACGGTAAAAGATTTCCCTGTGGAAGGGGCAGACAAGACGAAGCTTTACATCAATAAGAGTGAAATGGAAACACTGGGCATCCAGATTCCGAAGGAAGTTCTTGACCGGGCAGAGATGATCTGACGTTATATGTGAAACGACAAAGAGTAACTTCCGTTTTAACCGGAGGTTACTCTTTATCTATGGCTTTGAAATTTTAGGGAAAGGGTTTGTGTCGTGGCTTCAAAACTGAAACAGCTTTGGTGGTTAATGCTTATTTTCGCGGTGTGCAATGTAGTGATGGCCGTGATGTTGTACCAGTCTTCATCGCCGGAACCGGTGAATGAAGATGTGGTGCCTGTTGCGGCGAAGAATGTGTATTCCATCGGCATTCTGCAGTCCGATGATCTGGCAGAACAGAATAAAATGACTGCCGGTGTGCTGGCAGCGCTGGAGGCTGAGGGATACAGCAAGGGCGGCAGAGCCAAAATCGACATTGTGCAGGCCAAGGGCAATGACAAGAAACTGGAAACTTCAGCAAAGAAGTTTGCCCGGGACAAAAAGGACTTAATTATCGCCATAGGCACCGACTCCGCCAAAGCAGCCGTCAAAGCGACGAAAAACATTCCCATTGTGGGAGTGGGGGTCATGAATTTCAAGAAGGATAAAGATTTTGCAGGACATCGAAATCTTACCGGCATCATGGATAATCCGGCTATCCTGACCCAGATTCGCATGGCCAGCCGCTGCATGTCTGTGAAAAAGCTGGGCATCCTCTATAATCCCGGAGATGCAGCTGCCTCTCTGCAGGTAGAAATCCTGAGGGAAGTAGCAGCCCAGAAGGGGCTTTCTCTTTATGAGGTAGCCTATCAGCCCGACAAAGCGGCAGCACCCCAGATTCAGAAACTGGTGGGCCATATTACCGCCCTCTATGTACCGGAAGACAGGGAACTTCTTTCCCTTTTTGATGAAATCGTGAAGATCATGACCGATGCAGGCATTCCTATTATCGGCGAGCAGGCGGAAATGGTACGGCGGGGCGCTGTCATTTCCGTTTCACCCAGCTACTACCGCATGGGTTTCGCCGGCGGACAGGTGGCAGCAAAGCTGCTGAAAGGGGATATGATTCCTGAAGACATTCCCATCATGCGACAGCAGGATCCAAACATCGTCATCAATATGAAACAGGTGAATTACCTGAACATCCCGCTGCCCGGCGACCTGTGGCAGCGTTCCAGAAAGCTGTACCTCTATGACGGACAGCCCGCAAGACCCTGATTGTTTTTATTTCTATAAAGGAAGGAAATCAAATGGCAGATTTAGCAGTTTCCACCGTGGCCCAGGGACTCATGTGGTCCATCCTGGCCATCGGTGTATTTCTATCATTCCGCGTACTGGATGTACCGGATATGACCTGCGAAGGCAGCTTCCCCCTGGGTGGTGCTATTGCAGCTTCTCTTATTGCTTCCGGCGCCTCTCCATGGGCAGCCATCGCAGCTGGTGCGGCAGGAGGCCTCATTGCAGGCACGGTTACCGGTATCCTTTATACGAAATTAAAGATTCCCGCCATTCTGGCCGGCATCCTCACCATGATTGCCCTTTACTCCATTAACCTCCACATTATGGGGAAGGCCAATATTTCTCTTCTGCGGGTGGATACCGTATTTTCCACCACCGCCAGCCTGCTCCATGTGAGCCAGTCCACGGCTGCTTTCATTGTGCCGGCAGTCCTTATGATTATTATTTCCGCCCTTATTTACTGGTTCTTTGGTACGGAACTGGGAATGTGCATCCGCGCTACCGGCTATAATCCACAGATGGTACGGGCTCAGGGCGTGAACACGGACACCATGATTATTATGGGCCTCTTTATTTCCAATGCCCTCATTGGCCTCTGCGGCGCTGTGGTAGCACAGAACAACGGCTTTGCAGATGTAGGTATGGGCATCGGTACCATCGTCATCGGCCTTGCCTCTGTCATCATCGGCGAAGTCATTCTTGGCGTGGACAGTTTCTCCGGCTCTCTCCTTGCTGTGGTGGTGGGCTCCATTATCTACCGCGTGGTCATTGCCGTGGTGCTCTATCTGGGCATGCCGCCGAACGACCTGAAACTCTTCACCGCCATCCTCGTCATGCTTGCCCTGGCGGCACCTATGATTAAAGGCAAAGTCAATATCGGAAAGGCGGGCTGATCATGCTTAAAGTTACAGACATCAGCAAAACATTCTTCAAAGGAACCACCAATGAAAAGAAAGCGCTCAGCCATTTGTCCCTGACCCTGAACGACGGCGACTTCTGCACCGTCATCGGAAGCAACGGCGCAGGGAAGAGTACCCTTCTGAACTCCATCGCCGGGGCCTACATTCCCGACAGTGGCACCATTGAAATCAACGGCCACGACGTGACCAAGGTGAGCGAATACAAAAGGGCCAAGTACATCGGCCGGGTCTTCCAGGACCCCTTGAAAGGCACCGCCGCCGGCATGCAGGTGGAAGAAAACCTTATCATTGCCTCCCGAAGAGGGGAGAGCCGCCGCCTCCGCTGGGCCTTTTCCTCCGGCGACCACGAACGGTTCCGTGATATGGTAGCCCGCCTGGGCCTCGGCCTGGAAGACCGCCTCTCCACCAGAATCGGCCTTCTCTCCGGCGGCCAGCGCCAGGCACTGACCCTTCTCATGGCCACTCTGAAAAAGCCGGACATCCTTCTTCTGGATGAACCTACGGCTGCCCTGGACCCGAAGACTGCCGGCAAAGTGCTGAAAATTACCGATGAAATCGTGCACGAACAGCACCTCACCACCCTCATGATTACCCACAACATGAGAGACGCCCTGAAATACGGCAACCGCCTCATCATGATGAACAGCGGCACCATCATTGCCGACTACAGTCCCGAAGAAAAGCAGAAACTCACCATCGACGACCTGCTGAAGAAATTTGAAGAAACCTCCGGCGCCATGAGTGATAGAGTTCTTCTTGGATAAACGTCTTGCAATCTATAGTCTGTTCATGTATAATTACACGTGGTTGAACTGTACCCCAGTTTATCGCAACTCCGGCGTAGACCTGGATACAGCAATTTATATTTTTATAGGAGGCTATTATGTTAACAGCTGAAGCAAAAAAAGAAATCATTGACACCTATGCAGTCCACGAAGGCGACACCGGATCTCCGGAAGTACAGATTGCTATCCTCTCTAAGAGAATCGCTCTCCTTACCGAACATCTGAAATCCCACAAGAAAGACCATCATTCCCGCCGCGGCCTGCTGAAAATGGTTGGCCAGCGCAGAAATATGCTGGACTACCTCCGTCGCAAAGACATCGAACGCTACAGAGCTCTCGGTGCAAAACTGGGCCTGCGCCTGAAATAAGATTTCTAAAAAAAGACTGCCGAAGGGCAGCCTTTTTTAGTGGAAAACGAAATATCAGGAAAGATATTCACAGAAAATGGGTCTATGCAGGGCAGGGAAAAGTGAAAATCAGACACGATAGATAGAAGGTAGAACAGGGAACTGTGAAAAAATGTAAATCGTTTATTCAAAATCCTTCTTACACATCACTTATAGATTCCGATAATTATCAAAATGATAGTACGCTGTTCTGCGAATTGTCATCTCGAGCGGAGCTGCATGTCGATATGGGGGCAAAGGTATCTAGCCCTATTGAGACTCTGAGTCGAGAGATCTCCGGTCCCGATGCGGCTTGTGCTATTGAGAAGGGAGATTTCTCCACTTCGGTCGAAATGACAGCGCGGGGGAAGGTAACTACGTGATTTGGCTCCTTCCCAAGGAAGGAGCTGGGCAGAGTCCTGAGGATAGGTCTGAAAATCTTTTCCATCATAGAATCAGCCGGTTCATCACCCCAATAAAAAAAATTCCTGTCCTCTATAAAAAAGGGCAGGAATTTTTTTATTCAGACATCCTTCATCGATTCCAGGCAACACGAAAAGCCTGAAAGAGCTAGGTCCGACGGATGGAAAAACAGATGCGCCAATTTTCCACCGCTCCATCATGATGATGGCCTCTTTCAGGCATATCGCTTGTAAATCTTCAGAATGAACCGAGGCGTTTAATCAGGTAATGCAAGACTACTCATAACACATCGAACGGACCGAAGCCCGGAGCTCTTATGGTTTCATCCATGCGAGATGGCTTGCAGTCGGACCGGGAACCGGGTATTTTTTCGTGGCCACTCCCCGGGCCTTGTCCAAACTCTCATCTATGCTTATTATACTATATAAAATTCAATAATAGAATAGTATGATAAACAAATATACTTGCCTGTTTCGCAATCAAATATGAATAGATGTAATGAAATGGAGAATATAGACTTTCTGCAGGAAGAATACCATAGGCGAAAGATAAAATTTCTAGGGAAGCGCTGATTAAATCGTTGTCTGATTTTATTCTTGAATTTTTATGCAATGCAAGGAATGGGGCGACGCGAATAGCGAGCTATTTAAGGAGCCCCATGACGAAGCAGTGCATAAAAATTCTTATAAAAGCAGACTCTGCGAATTAATCAGTGCTTCCCTAGACATGTAACTTTCTGAAAAAATTCCCTGACTGCCGGTACAGATATTTCTATGATGGATGAAATGGAACGTCATGAAACAATCCATGAATACCACGCCCGCCTATCCGGCCCCTTTCTTCCAAGATCAAAGACCTCTATAAAGCAGGGGTGGCAGGCACTTGTAAAGGTAAGCGGGGAAATGCCTGTCCGTCATTTTCCTGCTTTTGGTACTCACCGGCCGGATGGACTTTTTCATCTGATGACGCAACATTCCTATTCACTTTGCCATAACTATCCTGTATAATAAGAAAATACGTGAAAAAGGATTTATTGATTACAGGAGGAAAAGGAATGTTCAAGACATTTCAGATGGAACTGGCCGGTCGTCCGCTTATTATTGAGACCGGCAAGATGGCAAAGCAGGCCAATGGTGCCGTACTGGTGAGATACGGTGATACGGTGGTGCTGGTGGCTACCACTGCCAGCAAGGAGCCGAGGGAGGGAACTGATTTCTTCCCCCTGACCGTGGATTATGAAGAAAAGATGTATGCCGTAGGCAAGATGCCCGGAGGATTCCTGCGTCGTGAGGGCCGTCCGGGAAATTCTGCCATTCTGAATGCCCGTCTGATTGACCGTCCTATCCGTCCGCTTTTTGATAAACGCTGCCGCAACGATGTGCATGTGGTGGCTACGGTGCTGTCTGTGGACTACGACAATGCGCCGGAGCTGTGCGGCATGCTGGGGGCTTCTGCTTCCATCGGTATTTCCGATATTCCCTGGGATGGCCCCATTGCCGGTGTCCGTATCGGCAGGGTAGATGGAAAATATGTGGTGAACCCCACCCAGGAACAGCTGGCAGAATCTTCCATGAATATTACCGTAGCCGGTTCTGAAGAAGCTATCATGATGGTAGAAGGCGGCGCTAATGAAGCTCCGGAAGAAGAAGTGCTGGATGCCATCATGTTCGGCCATGAAACCATTAAGGAACTGTGCCGTTTCCAGAAGAAGATCATTGAAGAAGTGGGCAAGCCGAAGCGCACCATGGTGTTCCCGGAAGTTCCAGAAGAAATCGACGAAGCTGTGGCTGCTTATGCCACTGAAGACCTGAAGAAGGCTATTTTCGACGGAGATAAGCTGAGAAGAGATGGAAATATTGATGCAGTGAAGAAGGCTGCCAAGGAACATTTTGCCGACATCTATCCGGAAAATGGCGCCGATGTGGCAGAAAGCCTTGATCATCTTACCAAGCAGATTGTGCGTGATTCCATTTCCAATGAAGGTATTCGTCCGGACGGCAGAAAGCTGACAGAAATCCGCCCTATTACCTGTGAGGTGGGACTGCTTCCCCGTGTTCACGGCAGCGCTCTTTTCACCCGCGGCCAGACCCAGGCTCTTTCCATTACCACCCTGGCTCCCATGTCTGAAACCCAGATTATCGATGACCTGACTCCAATTACGGAAAAACGGTACATCCATCAGTACAATTTCCCCTCTTACTGCGTAGGTGAAACAAAGGGTTCCCGCGGACCGGGACGCCGTGAAATCGGTCATGGCGCTCTGGCAGAAAGGGCTCTCCGTCCGGTGATTCCGTCGGTGGAAGAATTCCCCTATGCCATCCGCGTAGTTTCTGAAATTCTTGAATCCAACGGTTCCTCTTCCCAGGCTTCCGTATGCGGCAGCACCATGTCTCTTATGAATGCAGGCGTTCCCATTAAGGCTCCGGTCGCAGGCATTGCTATGGGCCTCATCGAAAACGGCGGCAAGTTCAGCATCCTGTCCGATATCCAGGGCATGGAAGATGCGCTGGGTGATATGGACTTCAAGGTGGCCGGCACAGCCAAAGGCGTCACTGCCATCCAGATGGATATCAAGGTACATGGTCTGTCCCGTGACATTCTGCTGGCAGCCCTGAAGCAGGCCCACGAAGGCCGCCTCTTCATTCTGGGCAAGATTGCAGCATGCATCGATAAGCCGGCAGATCATCTGTCCCCCTATGCACCGAAGATCATTGCCATTACTATTCCTGTGGAAAAGATTCGGGATGTCATCGGTGCCGGCGGCAAGACCATCAACAAGATCCAGGATGAAACAGGAGCCAAGCTGGATGTGGAAGAAGACGGACATGTGTATATTTCCTGCACCGACGAAGCAGCTGCCCTGCAGGCAAAGAAGATGGTGGAGGGTCTCACCCATGAAGTGAAGGCAGGAGAAACCTATCTGGGCCGTGTTACCCGCCTCATGAAGTTCGGCGCATTTGTGGAAATCCTGCCGGGCAAGGAAGGTCTGGTTCATGTATCTCAGCTGGCTCTCCAGCGGGTGGAAAAACCGGAAGACATTGTCCATGTAGGCGATGAAATCATGGTGAAGGTCACTGAAATTGATGACAAGGGCCGTATCAACCTGTCCCGCAAGGCTCTCCTTCTGGAAAAGAAGAACAAATGAGAAGCCGGGGATTTGAAGTCGTTTCTTCCTGGGAGAAGGAAGGCATCCGTATTCCCGTAAGGAAAACAGCCTCCAGTGCAGGTTACGACATAGAAAGCGGAAGGGATATGGATATCCTGCCGGGCAAAGTCACCCTTATTCCCACAGGCCTTAAGGCCTATATGGGAGAAGAGGAGTATCTGGCCATTTATATTCGTTCCAGCATGGCTATCAAACATGGCCTTATCCTGATAAACAGTACCGGTATTATCGACGCCGACTACTATAATAATGAGGATAATGAAGGCCACATTATGGTGGCAGTATATAATACCACTTCCCAGCCTTTCCATATTTCCAAAGGCGACCGGGTGGCCCAGGGTATTTTCACCAGGTACCTGAAGGCTGACGGCGATGAAGCCAAAGGTCTCAGGACCGGCGGTGTGGGAAGCACAGGGAAATAACTATCATTCCAGCGGCGGACAGATTCCGCCGCTTTTCCCGTGAAGGAGGTTTCTATGAGCGTTGAAAAAGAAAAAATGGTGAGCCGTGAGGAAATTTATGACGGTCAGATTGTCCATCTGTTTAAGGACCAGGTGGAGCTGGCAGGCAGAAAGGCAGTGCGGGAAGTGATTCTTCACTGCGGCGCCGCTGCCATCATTCCTGTCACTGCCGACGGTAAGGTGCTTTTTGTGAAACAGTACCGTTACCCGGTGGGCGAGGCGCTCCTTGAAATCCCCGCAGGGAAAATGGATCCCGGCGAAACACCGGATGCCTGCGCTGCCAGGGAGCTGGAAGAGGAAACGGGCTATCGGGGAACCTTGAAGAAGCTGGGATATGTGTATACTACGCCGGGCTTCTGCAACGAAACCATCCATCTCTACCTGGCTACGGATCTGGTACACACGGCCCAGCATCTGGACGAAGGAGAATTCCTTGATGTCCTTCCTATCCCGCTGGATGAAGTGTGGGATATGATCCGGAAGGGACAGATTTACGATGCCAAAACGCTCTCGGCCTTTGCCATCGCCAGAGATGTATTGAAATAAGAGTGAACGAAGGGGCTGTGAAAAATGTAAATCATTTCTTCACATCCCCTTCGTTTTAGATCTGCAGAAAAGGGGCGTGAGAGGAAGGAACATTCTTTTTCCAGTATCCTGGGTTTCTGTCCAACCCTCTGGCCTGGTATCTGCATCTATGATGCACTTACGGTTTTCTGCCGCATGGGTCCCATCTACTTTTATTCCTGCTATAATATAGTACAAAAGAAATAATTTTTTCATGAAGGAGGAGCTTTATGAGGAAAATTGCTTTCTATGGCAAGGGCGGTATCGGGAAGTCTACCACCGCTTCCAATGTATCTGCAGCGTTAAGTCTCATGGGGAAGCGGGTGTGCCAGATCGGCTGTGACCCGAAGAATGATTCTACGAGGCTTTTGCTGGGGCATATCTGCCAGTCCACGGTACTGGATATCCTGCGGACCAGGGATACCGGGGATATCCGAAAAGAAGATATTATCCACACCGGGTTTAACGGTATTACCTGCGTGGAGGCAGGGGGACCGGAGCCCGGTGTGGGCTGTGCAGGCCGGGGAATTATTGTGGCTCTGGAGCTTCTGGACCGGATGAAGGCGCTGCCGGAAAGCGATGTCATTCTTTACGACGTGCTGGGAGATGTGGTCTGTGGCGGCTTTGCCATGCCTATCAGGGAAGGGTATGCCGAGGAAATCTATATCGTCTCTTCCGGCGAGCTCATGTCCCTTTACGCTGCCAATAATATTGCCAAAGGTATCGCCCGGTTTGCGTCCAGAGGAAAGGTGCGGCTGGCGGGAATTATAGGAAACAGCCGGAATGTGCCGGGGGAGAAGGAACTGCTTCTGGCCTTTGCAGAAAGGCTCCACACCCATTTGGCCGCCTTTATTCCCCGGGATAAGACGGTGAACCTGGCGGAAAATCACCGGCAGACGGTACTGCAGTATGCTCCTGATTCTCCCCAGGCTGCAGTTTACAGGAAACTGGCGGGAACCATTCTTTCCAATGAGGAAGGCACGGTTCCCAAGCCCATGAGTTTTGATGAAATGGAAGAGCTGGTGGCCCGTTATGGCAATGAAGACTAAATGGCTTCTTTCGTCGGACTGCCCGTCCAGCTGCACCATGACCGGCGTGTGGCGGGCAGTGGCCTATGACCAGGGCTGCGTAGTCATATTTCACAGCCCTGCCGGATGCGCCCATGTGGCCTCCACCATGGATTTGGGAAATCATTACCGCATTACGGCTGATGGTTGTCCGGAAAAGGGGGACCCGGTGCCTCTCATTTCCTCTAATCTTCGAGAAAAGGACAGCATTTTCGGAGGTATTGAAAGGCTCCATGAGTGCATTGCCTATGCGGTGAAGACCTGCCATCCCGAATGCCTGGTGATTGCCTCTTCCTGTGTGGCCGGTGTTATTGGCGATGATGTGGATGAGGAAGCCCGGGAGGCAGAGGAGACCTATGGCATTCCGGTGCTGTCCATGGCTTTTTCCGGCTTTCTGGGCGGTGAATATTCCGATGGCTATTATAAAACCATGGATGCCATCATGCACCGGTTTTTTAAAAAGCAGGACCATAAAAAAGGAAAGGTCCTCCTCCTGGGGGACCAGATGGGTCCCGAGGGGCAGTATGCCCGGGAGGTGAAACGGATTCTTTCTTTCTTCGGTCTCACTGTGGATTTCCAGTTTCCCGGATATGTTCCTTTTTCAAAATGGAGCCAGGTGACAGAGGCTTCCCTGTCAGTCCTTCTTGGCACGGCGGGGCAGCCGGAGGGAATGAAGGAGAGAGCTCTCTGGCTGGAAAGGGAATTTGGCATTCCCTTTTTGGGAGATTGCTACCCTCTGGGACTGGAGGGCACCTGGTCATGGATCAGGCGGCTTGCCGATTTCATGAAGGAAAAAGACAAAGGAGAGGCCCTTATCCGGGAAGAAATGGAAAGGGTGGAGAAGCGGGTGTCTGCCTTTCTGCCGGTAACAGAAGGAAAGAAGGCATTCATTGCCATTGGCCGGGGGCGGCGCTGGTACCATCCGTCAGGCACCATCCGGTCCATCCAAAGGCTTCACATGGAGCCTGCAGGAGTCATGTTCTTTTCCAATCTTACAGAAGAAGATATGGCGGCAGACAGGGAGGAAATTTCCGCTCTGGGTGATATTCCAGTCTATCATGAGGAGGAAGGGCAGAAGGCTATGGAGACGGCGGACGTTCTTCTCACCACCAATGAAATATACGACTCTTCCCTTCGGCAGCTTTTCATCCCCATGGTGCCCCTGGCAGGGACGGAGGGGGAGCTGGCGTTTCTTACCTCCCTGTACCGACTGCTTTGCCGCCATGGAAGAAAAGGAGGCATGACTTATGTCAAAATGTGAATTTGAATTATCCTGCCACCATAATGATACCTGCGGCCTCACAGGATCCGCTGCCTTTTTTGCATCCATTCCCGGAAGTTTTGTTCTCATAAACGGGCCGCTCTGGTGTTATTTCTATGCCATGAAATATATCGATGATGAAAACAGCCGGGCTGCCCGCTGCATTTCTTGCACCGGCACGGCTCCATCGTCTCTGGTATACGGCACGGAAAAAGAAATCCTTCGGGGCCTGTCTCGTATTCAAAGTCAGGGGTCGGCAGAGCGGGTCTTTCTGGAGAGCAACTGCAGCACCGGTCTCATTGGCGATGATGTAAAGGGCATTGCGGAAGAGTTCGGCGGTCCCTGGCCGGTATATACCATGGACAGCGGCGGATTGAAAGGCTCCTTTGAGAAGGGGTTCGCCCGGGCTTTCCTTCGGGTAGTGGAGGAAATGAAGGAAGGAAGCACCATTCCTTCTTCGGTGAATGTGCTGGGCCTTTCGGAAGTGTATCTGAAGGGCAGGGAAGAGGGAAATGAAATCCGGCGCATCCTTAAGGGTTGCGGCATCAGGATCATTTCCACGCCCGGCTGTGAAAGCAGCTGGCATGAAATCATGGAAGCTCCGAAGGCATCTTTCAACCTGGTGGTGCGGGATGAACTGGGGCTTCCGGCGGCCAGGGAAATGGAAAAGCGCTTCCACATTCCCTATGCTTCCGTAGGCCTTCCCTATGGCTTTGAAGGCAGCAGGAAATGGACAGAAAAAGTAATTTCCCTCCTGTCCTTCGGGAAGGCTGAGCCTTTTCTGGACCAGGAAAAAGAAAGAGCTGAGGAAGTCCTTCGGAAGGGAAACGGTTTGGAATCTCTCTGGGGATCCCTGTGGTTTGATGAGGTGCTGGTGGCGGCACCGCCTTCCGAGGCCCTGGGCATAGCAGAGGCTCTGCGCAGCGAATGGATAGATACGGCCAGGCTTACGGTACACCTCCTTTCACCTGCGGACCGGACCTGCCCTTTGGCTGATAACGTTCGGCTTGTGACGGAAGATGATGAGGATATCAGGAGGGATTACGAAAACTGGAAGGACGGCCTTGTTCTCTCCAGCAGTCATGAAACCACAAGATTGGAAAGGCTTCATAAACCTTTCGTTTCCTGCCATATTGCCCGTCCCTCCTACGATGAATGCTCCTTTTCCGACCTTCCCTACTGCGGTTTTCGAGGCGCCGCCCTGCTCTATGAAAAAATATGGAACGCCCGTCTCCGGCAGATCCGGTATGGGAAACATATAAAATAAACATAGGAAATGTAAAGCACTGATAATTATGGCCTTTGAATTTATCAGTGCTTTTTAATGCAGGAAAATCATAACCTACAGGTGAATCAGAGATTTATTAAATAAATCAGAATCATTGCCTTTAAAAATGTAGCAAAAATAGTATAATATATAAAGCAAATTAATAAAAATCATGGAAATTATGAAAAGGACAGGAGATGGGCGAGAAAGTTTGGGAAAGGAATGGCTGGCGGACTGGGGAACTAGTGTGTTGGTGTACTAGCGCTGGTCAGAGTCACTATCGGCATGCAGCGGGATTTCCTGCCTGCGGCGCAGAATGACCATTGGCAGGAAGGCAATCCTGTCATGCCAGCTTTATGCGCATCACCGGTCAGAGATACCATATCCTAAACGTTCCGAACCTTCTGAACCCTGTGAGCACTCACGCCAAAGGCGTGTCCTGAAGTCTCTAAGGAAAGAGGTATGTATGGACGATATTAAGATTATTTACATGACAAACCATGACAGAAGATATGCTGCCATTAAGAAGGCCTGTGACGGACTGCAGGAGGAAGGAAGGATTTCCGACCTCTGCATCCCCGTTTTTCTGGAGCGGACCAGTGACTGGAACCGTTCCTGGGAAAGGAAGATGAAGGGCGCCTCCCTGGTAATGATCCACCTCATGAAGAACGGCCTGAAGTCCCGTTTCTGGAGGGACTGCCGCAGCTTCCTGGAAAAATCGGGGATTCCTTACTTTGTGGATGCGGTGGATGGAAATACGGCGGAACACAGCGGGGCCCTTACCGATGACATGATGAAGAAGTTCCGGGAATACTGTCTCTATGGCGGTATGGAAAATTTCAGAAATCTCTGGCTCTACGCTTCTTCCCTCTTTGACAAGTCCCTGCCGGAACCGCCGGCGCCGCAGAGCTATACCTGGGCCGGTATTTATGACAGGGACAGGGAAGGCGGATTTACCACAGACCGGGACGCATTCCTTCAAAAATTTTCATCCGATGATAAGCCGATAATCGGTCTTCTGTTTTACCGGGAGGAATGGATCTGGGGCGACCTGTCTTACCAGAATGCCTTCATAGACGAAGCGGAGAAACAGGGGTACCATGTACTTCCTGTGTTTGCCAACGGTTCTCCCGATACAAGCCTGGGTATGCCCACTCTGTCCGATGTGATTTCCACCTATTTCATGAAGGACGGGAAAGGGGTTATTGATTCCCTGGTAAGTACCATGAAATTTTCCCTTACCGGCAGCGGGAAAGCCAGCCTTGAAACGCTGAAAAAACTGAATGTCCCCATTCTGGCCGCCTATACGCTCCTGGTATCGGAGAAGGAATGGCGGGAAAACGGAGAGGGGCTTAATGCCATCGAAACGTCTATTGCCGCTGCCATGCCGGAGCTGGACGGCGTTATCCATGGCGTGCCTGTTGCAGGCAGGGTAAAGAAGGACGACGGCAGCGTGGAATTTAAACCCATTCCCGAACGGATTTCCCGGATGGTGGGAAAGGCCGGTAAATGGGGGCGTCTCCATAAAATGAAGAATGAGAACAAAAAAGTGGCTCTCATTTTCCATAATTATCCTGCTAAAAATTCCAATATCGGCAGCGCTTCCGGCCTGGATACCATGGAAAGCGCCATCCGTCTCATGAACCGCATGAAGGATGAGGGCTATACCATTGATTTCGTTCCGGAGACCACGGAAAAGTTCATCGAACTCATGACCTCCCATGCCACCAATGACATTTCCATGATGACTGAAAAACAGGCGGAGGAATGCCAGAAGCTGTCCGCCAAAGACTACGTGGATTTCTTCCATACCCTGGGAGACAATGCACAGAAGAAGATGGAAGAGGAATGGGGAAAGGCGCCGGGGGATGTGATGATTTCCGAAAAAGGAAATATTTTGATTCCCGGCACCATGGACGGCAATATGTTCCTTACGGTGCAGCCCTCCCGTCAGTACGGCATGGATCCGTCAAAGGCGTACCATGACCCCTACATCGCTCCTACCCACCAGTACCTGGCCTTCTACTATTGGCTTAGGAATGTATGGAAGGCGGATGCGGTGATTCATATGGGTACCCACGGGAACCTGGAATGGCTGCCGGGCAAGAGCGTGGGGCTGGATGAGGAAAGCTATCCGGATATTGCCCTGGGAGACCTTCCTAACGTATATCCCTACCATATGACCATTACCGGCGAAGGCATGATTGCCAAGCGGCGGGCTGCCGGCTGCCTCATCGGCTATATGCCGGCTCCTGTTTCCGATGCCGGTGCCTATGATGAAATTTCCGAACTGGAAAAGACGATGGATGAATATGCCCATATGAAGGAAACGGGAAACGGCGTGGAGGATATGGAAAAGCCTATTCTGGAACTGGTGAAGAAGGCAAAACTGGATCAGGACATTCCCTATGAAGAAGGAACGGACTTCGATGAATATGCGGCAAGTCTCCATAATTACATTGAAGAGCTGAAGGACAGCGAAGTCCATGTGGGGCTTCATATCCTGGGCCAGCCATTGGAAGGGGATCTTCTGACCGACGGCATTCTGCAGCTGCTCCGTCTTTCCAATGATAATGTGCCTTCCATTTATGATTTGTGGGCCGAGAAATACCATACCACCCTGGACACCATCCAGAGCCGGTCTTCCGAGCTGGACGGAGATATGAAGTGCACCTACGGTGAGCTCATGACCCGTATCCGCAAAGAAACGAGGACGGTGATCCGCACCCTGCAGGACGGCGGATTTACGGAGGAGGCTGTCCATCAGGCGATGGCCCTTCCGGAAGCGGAAGGAGAAGAGCAGTGGAAGGAAAAGCTGGAAAAACTGCTCCATTTCGTAACAGAGGAAATCGAACCCCGCATCGAAAGAACGACAGAGGAAATGGACCACACCCTGGATGCCTTGGATGGCAGGTATGTGGAACCGGGGCCGTCGGGCTCCCCCAATGCCGGCGGCGTAAGCCTTCTTCCATCAGGACGCAATTTCTACGGCGTGGATCCCAGAACCCTGCCATCGCCTACCGGCTGGCAGCTGGGGGTGAAACTGGGGGATCGGATGATTGAAAAATTCATTGCAGACCAGGGCAAGTATCCGGAAAATATCGGCATGGTTCTCTGGTCCGGCCCCAATATGCGTTCCTCCGGCCAGGATATTGCAGAATTCCTCTACATGCTGGGTGTCCGTCCTGTATGGCAGAAGGGGAGCCTCAAGGTTTCCGGACTGGAAGCCATTCCTCTCTCCGAACTGAAGAGACCCAGAATCGATGTGACCGGCCGTATCAGCGGCCTTTTCCGGGACACCCTGCCCCAGCTGGCAGAGCTCATGGATAAGGCGGTGCTTCTGGCAGCTTCCCTGGATGAGTCCGATGAGGACAATTTCGTAAGAAAACATGTGAAAGAAGATACGAAGCTCATGGAAGATGAGGGCGTGGATGCCGATGACGCCTGGAGAAACGCAGCGTTCCGCATTTTCGGTGATGCGCCCGGTACCTACGGCGCCGGCGTAAATACGGTACTTGACTCCAAAAACTGGCAGACCGAGGACGACCTGGCCAATGTGTATGTCCGCTGGGGCGGCCATGTTTTCGGCGGCGGAAACAGGGGCGTTTTCAAGCCGGAGCTTTTCAAGAAAAGGCTGGCTTCCCTGGATCTCACCGTAAAGAATGAAGAAAATCACGAAAGCAATATTTTAAGTTCCGATGACTACAACGCCTTCCATGGCGGTATGATTGCCGCCGTAAAGAGTCTGGGCGGAAAGACTCCGGAGTCCTATGTAGGGGACAGCACCAATCGTTCCGCCGTAGGCGTAAAGACGGTGCAGGAAGAAATGAAACGGGTTTTCCGCAGCGAATCCATGAACCCGAAATTCATTGAAGGCCTCATGAAGCATGGCTACAAGGGAGCCACTGACCTGGCAAATCGCCTGTCCATCAGCTTCCAGTGGGATGCTACCAGCGGCGTCATGGACGACTGGATGTATGAACAGTATGCCAGAAAGTATGCTCTTGATCCCAAGATGCAGCAGTGGATGAAGAAAGTGAATCCCTGGGCTCTCCAGAATATGGCTGAAACCCTTCTGGAAGCGGATCAGCGCAATATGTGGAATGCCGGGGATGAAATGAAGCAGGAACTGCAGGAGCTCTACTTGTCCGTGGAAGGGGAGCTGGAAGATGACGGAGATGATGATGAATAGCATGCCGCCTATCCGTATGCTGGTGCTCACCCTGACCGGCCGGTGCAATTTCGCCTGCCGCTACTGCTATGCGTCAGACGTGGACGCTGTGGATATGGATGAGGACACGGCAGTGAAAGCGGTGATGATGGCCGGCGCTTCAGGAGAGCGATTCCTCCTCCAGTTTTCCGGCGGTGAGCCGCTGCTCCGTTTTCCCCTGATTAGAAGACTGGTGCATGTGGTGGAGGAAAACCATTTCAATGCCCAGATGCAGATTCAGACAAATGGCTCCCTGCTTACCAGGGACATAGGCCGCTTCCTCTATGACCATAACGTGGGCATCGGCATTTCCTGTGACGGCAGGCCAGCGGTTATGGACAGGACGAGGCCGGTGAAAGACGGCTCCTCTTCGTCAAAGGCCTCCGCCTTCGGCTTTCAGAACTTGGCCCGGGAGGGTATCGGTACCGGTATTACCTGCGTTGTCACTGACGACATGGTGAAAGATCTGGCAGGCATAGCCGATATGGCCCATTTCTACGGCAATGTACACCAGGTGGGCTTTGACATCCTCCGGGAGCAGGGGAGGGGAAGCGCCCTTCACGAGCCGTCGCCGGAGGATATGGAGAAGGCGCTGGAAGCGGTATACCGCCGCATGCAGATGCTGGAGAAAGTGACAGGCCGGCACATCCATTTCACCCAGGAAGATCGGGTGGCAAGGCTCCACCAATCGGGAAACTATGAATTTCCCCAGTGCTACGCCATGAACGGCGAGGCTGCCTTTGTGGATGTGCATGGCACCATCTATGCCTGTTCCTCTCTCATGGGACGGGAAAAATACAGGCTGGGGACAGTAGAAACAGGCCGGAACCCGGATAAAGTGAGACAGGTAGGCCATTTCATTCAAACAGCCATGGCCAAATGCCGGAGTTGCGAATATTTTCCCCTCTGCGGGGGCGGCTGCTTCTCTCGCTGGCTGGACCGGGAGGGCCGCGTGCGGCCTTCCGAAGCGGAATGCACCATGAAGAAATTCTTCATCCGGAAGTATCTGGAGAAGAAGGGCTTGGCAGAAAGCCATTTATGACGGGAAACTGATGAAGGAAGGGCTCTTAAGACTGACGGGGCTTTCATCCCGAAGGTTCATTGTGCCACCGCTTGCGGGGGGCAAGGGAACTGGAATTGCACCAGCGAACTGGATTCGTAAGGGAGCGGAAGCGACCTGAGAATCCAGTGAGTCGGTGACAGCAGTGGATGTAGGGTGAACGTAGTGACCCGAAAATCCAGTGACACGCTTCCCACCGGGGTAAAGGTGGTATCGTCAGGTACGAGCGGCGATACCACAACCCATACGGCCGAAGGCCGTGTCAAACGTAAGAACCCTGAGAAGCTTCGGCCTGTAAGGGCCGTCAACCCGGGCTGCGAAGAGACTCACCGGCCCACCAGCCCACTAACTCACCAGCTCACTAGTCCACTAGTTCACTAGTTCACTATTATTTCTAATACACAAGGAGGACATATGAAAAGACAGGGAACATTCCCATTTACTGCCATTATCGGGCAGGATACTATGAAAAAGGCACTGGTTTTGAATGTTGTCAATCCAAAGCTGGGCGGCGTGCTCATCCAGGGTGAAAAAGGCACGGCCAAGTCTACGGCGGTCCGTGCGCTGGCAGACCTGCTGCCGCCGAGAAAATGCATTAAAGGATGCCGTTTCCACTGCGACCCTGATGACAAGGCCAACTGGTGTGATGAATGCCATGAGAAATACGACCACGAAGAACCGCCGGTGGAAATGCTTCCCATGAAGGTGGTAGAACTGCCGGTCAGTGCCACGGAAGACCGGGTAGTAGGTACACTGGATATTGAAGCGGCTATCCGCGAAGGCAAGCGTTCCTTTGAAACCGGCATCCTGGCAGATGCCAACAGAAACATCCTTTATGTGGATGAAATCAACCTGCTTGACGACCATGTGGTAGATGTACTTCTGGACTCTGCTGCCATGGGTATCAATACGGTGGAACGTGAAGGCATTTCCTACTCCCATCCCGCCCGCTTCTCCCTGGTAGGCACCATGAACCCGGAAGAAGGGGATATCCGTCCCCAGCTTTTGGACCGCTTTGCTCTTTCCGTAAAGGTAGTGGGCGAACAGGATCCGGAAAAGAGAGCGGAAATTATCAAGAGAAGACTGGAATATGAAGCGGATCCGGAACCCTTCCTTGAAAAATGGAAGGACGAACAGGCCAAAGAGGTACGACGCATTGAAAGGGCCATGAAGCTTCTGCCCCAGGTAACCGCTTCCAATGATATCCTCCTTCTGGCAGCTAAAATTTCCATTACCCTTGGCGTAGACGGCCATCGTGCCGACATTACCCTTATCAAGACGGCAGAAACCATTGCCGCCGTGGCAGGACATACAGAAGTCACCAAAGAAGACATCCGGGAAGCTTCCAGACTGGCCCTGCCCCATCGTATGAGACGCCGTCCCTTCGAAGAACAGACACTGGACTGGTCTGAAGTGGACAAGGTTATCGACGATGAAGCGTAATCTTTTTCCCTTTGCCGCCATCTGCGGAATGGAAAAAGCCAAAGAAGCCATTCTTCTGACTCTGGTGAACCCTTTTGCCGGCGGACTGCTCCTGTCCGGCGAAAAGGGGACAGGAAAATCTACCCTGGTACGAAGTGCCAGAGAACTGGTGGATGCCCCCTGGGTGGAAATCCCCATCAGCATTACAGAGGACAGGCTCTTCGGCTCCATTGATACGGAAGAGGCAATCCGCAGCGGTCATAAAAAACTCCTTCCCGGACTGATTGACGAGGCGGATCGGGGAATCATTTATATTGACGATGTGAACCTCCTCAGGGACGATCTTCTTTCAGCGGTGCTGAACATCCGCGAAGCCGGCAGCTACCGGCTGGAAAGAGACGGCCTTTCTGAGGAACGGCAAACATTCTTTACAGTGCTGGCAGTCATGAATCCGGAAAGCGGAACCCTTTCCGCTTCATCGCTGGACCGGTTCGGCCTGTTTGCCGAGGCGGACCCGTCCTATGATGATGAAACAAGACTGGAAATCATCCGCCGGGTGCTGGACTTTGAAAAAGACGGTCTGGCCTTTCGAGCCAAATGGCAGGAAGAAACGGACGCACTGAAGAAGAAAATCAGAGACGCCAGAGCGGCCCTTTCTCTGGTGGAAGTATCCTCCGCCATGATTCAACTGGCGGCGGTGTATACGCTGAAAGCCCATGTAGCAGGCCATAGGGCGGACATTTACCTCATCGAGGCGGCCAGGGCGAAAGCAGCTCTGGAAGGCAGGAAATATGTGCTCCCCAAGGATTTGGAAAAGGCAGCAGAATTCGTCCTTCCTCACCGCATGAGAAAGGCGGAAGAGCAGCAGGCAGAACCGGCAGAAGAAATGCCACAGGAGCATCCGGAAGAAGACAATAAGCCTCAGCAGGAAGAAGAGCAGCAGACTCCCCAGGATAATGAATTCAGCCATCCGCCGGAGGCCCAGCCTCCCCAGATGGATACGGAGGATGCGGATGACAGCAACCATGAGCAGAATGAAGACAATGCCCAGATGTCCAATCCCCGGGGCCAGAGCCGGGAGAGAATCGACGATGCGGACCTTCATGTAAATCTGCCGCCCATGTGGATTGAGCCATCCAAAGACAGGAAACCGAAAAAGGGAAGCGGGAAACGAAGCCTCACCATGACGGACCTTATGCAGGGACGGTATGTGAGGGCAGAAATTCCAAAGGCAAAAACATCGGACATTGCCTTCGATGCCACCCTCCGGGCTGCGGCTCCCTACCAGAAAGCAAGACCCTCCAACGGCTGCGCCGTAGTGATCCGGAAGGACGATCTCCGCAGTAAAATCCGGGAGAAGAGGACAGGAAATATTTTCCTCTTCGTCGTGGATGCCAGCGGCTCCATGGGTGCCCGGGAAAGAATGAAAACAGTGAAAGGGGTCATTTTCAAAATCCTGCTGGATGCCTATCAGAAGAGAGACCGGGTAGGCATGGTAGCCTTCCGCAAAAACCAGGCGGAAGTCCTCCTTCCTGTTACCAGATCCGTGGACTTTGCCCAGAAAAAACTGGCTTCCATGCCCACCGGCGGCAAAACGCCGCTGGCAAAGGGTCTCCTCAAGGCGGAGGATGTGCTGGATATGCTCTACCGGCAGGATGCAAACCAGGACCCTGTCATGATCCTCATCACCGACGGCCGGGCTACCAGTCCCCTCAATAAAGGAACCAATCCGGTCACCGATGCCCTTGAAGAAGCCAAACGCATTGGCAGGAGAAATATTCCTGTGGCGGTGATAGATACAGAATCGGGCTTCATCAAACTGGGCCTGGCCAAGAAACTGGCCAAAGCCATGGGAGCCTCCTATTTCCAGGTAGACAAAATATCCGAAGACCAGCTTCTCCACATCTGGAGAACGGCGGCCAATATGTAAAGAGTTCCCGGTACCGCCGTACCGGGATTCTTTAGTGGGCATACAGTACATGGCAGCGCACCTGTTATCGGAGCTTTATTGTCCCATTGTGCACCCTTTGCCATTACGTGGCGTCTCCCATAGGGAAGCGTGTCACTGGATTATCAGGTCCCTGGTGTGACTCCAGTTCCTTTGCCACCGCAAGGGAACACGAGAAAAATAGAGGCGCTTTCCTGGCCGGCTGACCGTGTTCATCTAACCACCGCAATGGTGTCCCTGCATAAGACACAGGTATAAGTCGAACTCAGCCGGATGCTAACTGCTGACTGCTATTGCCTCTACGCCAGACGGGAGGTAAGCGTGTAACGCTGACTTTATAATTCATTGAGGGGGCAGTCCACAACCTTCAGCCGCGGAGCGGCTGTCAAACCTGAGAACCTTAAGAACCTTCGGGGCCGAAGGTTCCCGCCCCCTTCAATCCCCTCTGGACTTTGGGCCGTGAAACGGCCCGGATATAGTATAATGAAGCAAGTATATGATGGTTTCCCTATAGTGAGGTTTTTATGATATTCCGCTTGGTTATGCTCCTGCTCGGCTGGCTTGCGTTCCTTCTGCCCGTTTCGGCAGAGGCGCCGGTTCATCTGACAGTGCAGTTTCCCTACAGCCTGAACGGGTCAAAGGAAATCCCTGCCAGCGTTGGCAGTACGCAGCTCCTTTTTATTTCACTGGATCATTTCAACCACCCGGAAGAAAGGGCTTCCGTTACTGTTTCCCTGCCTGAAGGCCTTTCGGCCAGGAATGGAAAGGGATGGCAGGTGGAGGATGGGAACATCCATATGGAGCTCACCCTTCCTGCAGATTATGGTAATGTATTTGAGGTTATTCCGGTGGCCCTGTCTCCTTCCCTGTCGGAAGGAGAAGAAGCTCTCTCTGTCAGGGTGACAGGGGAGGACTGGGGTCTTTCCCAAAAAGTGGATTTTACCATCAAAGATATACCGGCAGAGGAAAAGGAGGCCAGTGGCAGGCAGGAATCCTGGTATATCCAGTCGGTGGTGCTGCCGGTGAATGAGCAGGGGGAGACCGATGCCCGCCTTTCGCCTAATACCATGGTGCTTCCTGATGTGACTTTGGAAAATATCAGGCACCGTCTCACCGGTGCTCCCATTGACTGGGCAGCGGTGCTGGATAAACCGGATACGTACCTGCTTTTGGATATGAGAAACCCCGGGAGGGACGTGCGAACTGTCCATTTCAAGGCGGAGCTTGTGGACCGGGGGAGCGGCGAGGTGAAGGAAGGGCTCATGTCGTCTTCTCCGGAAGAGGGGGATGTGGATCTGGATCATTCTTCTTCCACGGAAGCAGATTTTTCCCTGAATGGAGGAAAAATGCAGACGGCGGTGATTCCCCTTTATGCTAATCCTTTTGCTATGACAGAGGGAGACTATAATCTTCGCATTACCCTGTCGGATGGGGAAAATGAAAAATTGACGGAGATTCCTCTGACGGTGGTGAAGAACCGCAGCGCCGGACTGCTGTCCACTGCCATTTCTTCCTGCTGTCTGCTGCTGATTCTTCTTTCACTGGGGCGGATCAGAAGAACCATGATCCGTATCGGCGCCAGAGGCGACATTGCAGCCGCTCTCTTTGCAGCCCTGGCTTTCGGCGGCGTGGTGGTGCCGGTGACCCTTCTGGGAGATTTCCTTCATGTGATTCTGGGGCCCTTTTCCGGACTGGTGACGGGACTTTTAAGCGGTGTGGTGCAGTACATGCTCCTCATGTCGCTGCTCATTCTTTTCCGCCGTCCGGGAGTGACTGCCCTTTTCTACCTGATTCGCTGGCTGCTGTCGGCTATTCTCTTCGGCCGGGTAACGCCGGCAGGCATCCTTCTCACCGCTTCTTCCATTGCAGTGATTGAAGGGGCCCTTTTCCTGACGGGGTTCTACCGGAAAGAAAAGCTCACTCTGGCCTATGGCCTTTTCATATCCCTTGTGATGGGTATCTGTGATGCAGGGCTTACTTTCATCAATATGCAGCAGCTCATGCTTTTTTATCGTCTTTATTATGCAGACTGGTTTATCGGTCTGTACATGGTGATTAACGGCCTTCTCTACAGCAGTCTGGGAAGTTTTCTGGGCTGGAAAACGGGGAGCCGCCTGAGGCAGGTGATGGGCTCATGATTCTTGATATACAGGATTTCTCCTGCCGCTACAGGACAAGAAACAGGGATACCATCAGCCATCTTTCCTTTCAGGCAGAGGAAGGAGAAATGGTGCTCATTGCCGGCCGTTCAGGCTGTGGCAAATCCACCCTCATTAAAGCGGTGACCGGGCTTTTGGAGGATGTGGACCTGAAAGGCTCCATGACCCTCTGTGGCAGGGATATTTTTTCCATGACCGCCGAGGACATAGGAATCATGGCCGGTACGGTGTACCAGACTCCTGACGACCAGCTCTTTGCTATGACGCTTTCGGACGAAGTGGGATTTGCCCTGGAAAACCGGGGTGACAGTGAAAGCTCTATCCGAAGGGAAGTCTCCCTGGCCCTGGACAGGGTAGGGCTTTCGGGCATGGAGGAAAGAAGCATTCATGCCCTTTCCGGCGGTCAGCGGCAGCGGCTGGCACTGGCTTCTATCCTTGTCACCCATCCCCGCCTTCTTATTCTGGATGAACCGGTAAGCCAGATGAACCCCAAGGGCGTCCGGGATTTCCTTACCCTTCTCCACCGCCTGAACCGGGAAGACCGTATGACCATCCTCATGGTGGAGCATAGGGTAAATGAACTGGCTTCCCATTTTCCAAGGCTCTGCATTATGGATCAGGGCCGCTTCATTTATGACGGCCCTACGGAGCAGGCGTGGAATGAAATGGGGGATACGGAAAGGTATGGCATACGGGAACCCCAGCTTGTAAAGCTGGCCCGAAGGCTCCATCTGCCCCACGCTTCTTCGGATATGGAAACTACGGTGGCTGAAATCAAAAGGGCAGGGATTTCCTTTGTGCCCCATGTGCCTTCAGGGAGCCGCCCTTCCGGCGGGCCGGTGGTTCTGGAAGGAAGAAATATTCACTACACCTATCCCGAAGCTCCGTCGGAAACACTGAAGGGGCTCTCCTTTACGGCAGGGCAGGGGAGCATTACAGCCCTTATGGGATTCAACGGTGCAGGGAAATCCACCCTTCTTAATCTGCTGGCAGGACTTCTGAAGCCGGAAAAAGGCGAGGTGCTGATTGATGGAAAGCCGGCGGAGGAAGAAAGGTACCATGCAGGCTTCATGCGGCAGGAAGCGGATCTCATGCTGCTTACCGATTCGGTGGAAGAAGAACTGACCTGGAATAATAGGGATCTTTCGGAAGAGGAGCTGGGAGTGCTTCTTCATAAACTTCATCTGGCCCATTACCGTCATGATTTCCCCCTGGCCCTGTCCAAGGGGCAGCGGCTCCGGGTGGTTTTCGGGGCCCTTCTGGCCAGGAAGGACAACAGGCTTCTGATTCTGGATGAGCCTACCACCGGACAGGACCAGAAAAGCCTCCGGGACATCCGTCATATGCTCACCATGGCCGCTTCAGAGGGAAGAACTGTTTTCATCTGTACCCATGATATGGAACTGGCGGCAGATCTGGCAGAGGAAGTGTATCTGCTGAAAGAAGGACAGTTCATAGCCCACGGCAGTCCCCATGATTTGTTCAGCTGCCGCCGGCTCATGAAAGAAAGCGGCCTTGCCCTGCCGCCTATGCTGGATGTTTCGGAAAAACTTTCCATTGAACCCTGTGTCACCATAGAGGAGGTGCTGGCCCATGTCGCTTCGGCAGACCTTTGAAGGAGGGGACAGGAAATCGTTGATTTCCGCCCTGGACGGAAGGACCAAGCTGTGCATCCTTCTTCTATACGCATTCATGATGGTTATCGTGGATAATGCCCGCAGTCTGTTTATCCTTTTCACGATAACCCTGCTTCTCCACTTTCTGGGAAAAACGCCGGTGCATAAATGGAAAATGCTTTCCATATTCCTGCTGCTGGGACTGTGGGGGTCCATTTCCAGCCAGGCCCTCTTTTTTGCCCAGAATCCGAGAACTCCGCTTTTTATGCTGATTTCTCCGGATTTCCCTTTCCTGGGCTCCCTTACCGGCGGTCTGTATATTTACCGGGAAGGCATTATTTACGGAGCGGTACAGGGCATGCGTACTGCCTCCATGATAGCCCTGGGGCTCCTTGTGTGCTGGACCAGCGATCCCCGGGATCTTTTAAAGGGGCTCACAGCCTGGCACCTGTCGCCTCAGGCATCCTTCATGCTGGTGACGGCCATCCGCTTCTTCCCCATTCTGGCGGCGGAGGCGGGAGAAGTGATGACGGCCCTGCAGCTCCGAAGTGGATCCAGAAGGGGAAGGCATGGCGTAATCCGCCATATCCCCTACATGATCAAGCCTCTTCTGGCCCGCTGCCTTCGCCGGGCCCAGACCCTCTCCCTCTCCGTCACCAGCCGCGGCCTTTTCCTGGCCAGGGAAAGGGAGGGAAGACCCTGGGAGAAAAGGGAAAAGGGGGTATGTCTGCTGGCTGCCCTCTTTGTAGCGGGCTGCGGTATTTCCAAGATACTCTATGCCCTTTCCCTGAAAGGCTTTTATTTCGGTATGCTCCGAATGGTTTATGACTGGACGAAATTATACTTATGAAATCATGGAAAACGATGCTTCTCTTCTTCCTTCTGGCTTCCACCTGGGCCGTTCTTTTCCTGGTAACCGGCAGCAAAACGCCCTGGCAGATGTTTTCGCCGAAGGACAGGGATGACGGCCTGGTGGTGCCGCTGGGAGAGATGGCAGGAAGAAATTATGACCGCATGGGATTTGATGGGGGCGTAGTCCTGTATACTCCGTCCGACGGCGGCTGGATGATCGGCACCGCCAATGGGGAGCTGCGCCATCTTTCAAGAGAGGGCAGTGAAAAATGGAGTCACTCTCTGGGAAATGGCCTCATCCGTGCCCTGACCCTGTCGGAAGACGGAAAAAGGGTGTATGCCGGTGAAAAAAGTCCCGACGGCTTTCTCTATGCCATGGATGTCAAATCCGGCGACGTGCTCTGGAAATTCCGGGGCTTTGATGTCATCGGAGGAGAACCGGACATCCGGGCAGACCCTCAGGCCATCCATATTTCCACAGACCATGAGGGAAATGTGTATGCTCTGTTTTACCGGTTTACGGTAATGGAAAACGGGCAGAGAGGATATGTAAGCCGGGTGGTGTCCTTTACCAGGGATGGCAGGGAAAGATGGCGCTACCCGAAAGAAAAGCCTATGGACGCCTGGGTGAACTGGGGGGATGTGACCCCTGAAGGCAGCCGCTTTGCCTTTGGTACGGCCAATTATGATAAATCAAAAATAGAAAATCTGGAGTATAATAAGAATATATATGTACTTCACGGAGAAACAGGGGAGCTGCTCCATGAAGTATCTATCCCAAAGGCAGAGCCTTTCCGGACCGTGCCCATGCGAAACGGTCCGTCCTATTCCCGTGACGGCCGGTATCTTGCCGCCATGACCAGTGACGGCAGAGGATTCATCTTTGACAGGGATGGCAGTCTTCTCTGGAAAAGGACTCTGTCGGAGGCTAAGGAAATAGGGGGCACCTGGTTCTTTGCTGCCGGACGGGATGCCATTCCCCTTGCTGACGGTGTGCTCTTTGATACCATCAATACCTTTAATAAGGACAACTGGCAGATGGCGGCACCGGTAATCCACCCCTCCAGCAACAGCCTTTTCTATTTTTCCCTGGACGGTGAATTCCGCTGGAAATATACAGCCCCCGGAGAAATCGAGGCGGTGAGCTGCGCCGGCGGCCTTGCGGCCCTGGCTGTAGGGCGGAATGTAAGAAACCACGATTATGAAGCCCACGGGGCGGAATTGGTTTCCCTTAAAGACGGCAGCCGTCTCGTCCGGTATCATACAAAAGGCCCTCTGCAGAACATAGCCATATCCGATGACGGCACCCTTATGGCAGGCATCGAAGTGCCGGCAGTTACACCGGAAGGGAGCCTTCTGGGCGCCTACAGGCTTCATATATGGAGCATATAAGGTCCTGCGGCCCAGGCGCCTGTGGCGCGGTCGGAATCGGGGCCGGGCTCTGGGCGGTGCTTTCCAGTATTCCCGAAGGTTGACACGCCCTTACGGGCGTGAAGGTTGAGCCAGCCGCCGGGCCTTTCAGCCCTGGGCTGCCAGAGTTCTGCCTGTGATCGGCTTCGCCTTACAGGCGGGTTGAGGGCTCTCGCCCTCGGGAGTTATATAGTATCGCTGCGCTGGCGAGGTACGGCGCTTTC
>ERZ809146.75-NODE-75-length-50419-cov-9.604678_pt1 | contig 50419 bp, 52 predicted proteins | sample MGYA00520794_ERZ809146 | MGnify/ENA primary metagenome ERZ809146 (study PRJEB31570, sample SAMEA3212995) | Homo sapiens | biome: human-gut; feature: human gut; material: fecal | place: Sweden | collected 2011 ... | reverse complement strand
CGGAAACATCAGATCCAGAGCCAAAGAAAGCCGGATCTAAGAGAAAGACATCAAAAAAAACAGAACAGTAATGACAGATGGATGGGAGGTTTCTCCCATCCCAAGGAGGAATGAAAGTGAAGACAGTACATTATAATGAAGCAGAAAATGGAGCATTGATCATAGCAGAGGATGGAGAAAAAATGGACATGTTATGTCCGATCACGCAGCAGGAATTTGAGGATCGTTTTCCGGAGACCAGTACTTATGGATTGGAATGGTACAGTACGGTTTTTCTTGAGAACGGTGTAATACTGATCGATAAAGAGTGGAACGGTGAAGAGTATCATTCCAATGTCAATGGAAAACATTATAAACCGGTATATAAGGAAGAAGACGGGGAGTTTGAAACCGTTGGATATTATGAAAGTAACTATTAAAAAGTAATGATCAATATATGGATGCTGCCGGAAGTCCCGGCAGCAGAAAGGAGTGGACATCTGATGAAAAAGAAGATTGATGAAAAATCTAAAATAACCGTATATTTGATGACTTTATACAGTCTTTTCCTCTCAATAGGAAAGCTGCTGTTCTTTACTCTACCCTGGGTTTCAATTATTTACTTCCGTATGAAAAATTATCGTATAGAGTTTAAGATTAATCTTGATTTTTGGGATTATATTTACATTTTTTATTTTGCATATGTTTTCTTTTTTGTTCCGTTCTTAGTTTTTTTAATGAGAATACTTGGTAGCAATGAGAAAGATATAGATGGTTCACAACAGGCTGACGATGACAGATGAAAGTAGTTATTAAAAGTAACTATTAATATGTAGATGCTGCCGGAGCTTCCGGCAGCAGAAAGGATTAATTATCCGATGTGTTGTAAAACCCATAGCTGAAGCTATGGGGATATAAGAACGTTCATCAAACTTACGCAAGTAATTACGGTGGGCGGTGTGCCACTGGAAGTTGAAAGGTTAGAAAGCATGATTGCCATAGTACCAAAGGAGGTGAAAAATGTTGAATAAGAGAGAAATATGTGAAATTTGCAAAAAATTATTAAATATGATATCAGACAGTATGTTGCATTTTTTTGCATTATATGTATTCATGACCGGCTTTAATACACTGTATTGCATACAGCACGATAAACAGACAGCTATGGAAATAGTGAAAGACTATTATGAATATACTTTGCTGATGTCTTCGCTTGTTTGGATATTGGTATGTTTAATATTTATGTATGATATGAAAAAAACCAAAGTTTTCACATCATTAGCATTATGGTTTTTGCAGATATCTTTATCTGTCGTGCAAAAAAGTCATACATTCTGGCTTAGCTTTTTTCTGCCAGATACCATGGTTATTTATGTGAGTATTTTCCTGATCATAAGAGGCCTGACACGTGGACCGACTCATACGCGCTTAATAAAATTGGAAGATTTAGAACATGCAGAAAAAGAAAACAACATGAAAGACGAAAAAAAGGAGAAAACAATATGAGACTTATATGGGAAAAAAAGATGGATTTAACAAAAGAAGAGGTCCGGGAGCGTTTATATGCGTATCTGCTGGAAAAGAAATATATGAGAAAAAAAAACAATAACAGCATCCTGTTTTATTATAATGGGAAAATACCACACCGGTTTTTCCAGATACGTTATAAGGAAGGATTGCTGCGTATCGAAGGCTGGATACCGAAATGGAGAGGCAAAGAAGGTATTACAACGGGAAAGAAAGTAGACGTATTAGGTGACAATATGCAGGAATTTATAGACTTGTTCGCAGATGTAGAAGGAGAGGAGAGGATAATCCAAACAGATGACATACAGCGTATAGGAGGGTTTGAAATGTTGTTCTTTCAAGAAACAGCAAGGGATAAGACAAAATTCGCATGGGCAGCACTGATCTTTGGAATACTCACAGATTTTTTGGCAAATATGGGAGCTGGTTTCATATGTTTATTCCCCTTGTGCATAGTAACCATCTATCTCAGTATCAGGGGAATGCGTTCATCAAGGATATACGTTGCCATGACAGGATTGATGCTTGGATTGGGAATTGTACTTAAAATGGTGACTGGAATATAGAAAATGAGACAGAGCATTATAAAAAGATATTCTAAAAATACTAACTATTAAAGGAGAATGCAAAATGAAAAATAAAAAAATCGCAATTTTAACAGTAATTTCAATTATGATCGTAAGCGGATTGACAGGATGTGGACAAAAAGTCACGGCAGAGAATCTACTTGATGGAGCTTACGGCAGCAAAAAAGTGGAATCCATGGACGCAGACTTAACCATGAACGCAGATGCCGATATTGATATTTCAGATTTACTTGAAGATGCAGCAGAGCAGTCAGCAGATGCAGTCGGTTCTACAACCATGAATTTTAAAGTTGCTATGGATTGTAATATCAAGGCAACAGAAAAAATTGCATATGCTGACGGAACAGCAACAGTAGACATTCTGGGAATGTCACAAAATGTTCCGGTAAAAAGTTATGCGGATATGGATAATAAAGTATCTTATACTTATGACGAGAATTATGACGTGTGGGTAAAGTCTGATTTAGACTATGACGAGTCTTCTGAAACCTATGCAATAGGGAAAATTGATAAAGACATTTTTACGAATCTGAAACTTGCCGATACAAAAGAGGGTGATTCAGAATACACAGTAACCGGAAAAGTTGCCATGAGTGATTTGGAGAAATTGTATGGAAATGTGTTAGGCAATGAGATGGACTACACAGAAAATATTGATTTGTCATCATTGGAACTTGATGTTACAATGAAGTTCGATAAAGAATCAAGACTCATCAAATCTCTTGAGTGTAAGGTAGACCCGGAATCTTTAGATACGAAAGAGTACACCATTAATGAATTTTCTGCTAAAGTAACGATTAACAAAATTAATGATGTTGACGTGGAAATTCCATCTGACGTTGTAGACAAGGCGGTTGAAGGTTAATCAGAAAAGGGTACTACCGATAAACGGTTAGTCCAATATAATGTGTTGACAAAATAGTCGTTTCACTTCATGGAGCGACTATTTTTGTGTCTTGTTGTATCCAATGGAATATCCAAGTCCGAAAGAAGTTAGACAGGAGGGTAAAATTGTTTAGATGCTAAAAATAGCAGGTAACAAAAAGCCGCATAAATAAAGGATTCTTGGAAAAATTTTTGATTTTTTATATATGAAGTTTAAAAATTTTTATTTGGGCACCTGGATCCGTCACCCCAAAATGATTCGCTGCATTAGCATGGACAACTAAGAACAGATGCGTTTTCGCTCCCTCCGCTCAACCACCTCTGTCCTAAGTTGTCCAAAGCATCAGCAGCTCGATTTTCGGGTCCCGACGGGGTGCGGTGCAATGGATGAACAGTACCGGCATAAGGTATGCTGCAGGCTCCGGAACACAGAGATATTCCATAAAAGAAAAAATAAACCGCCGGTTTACTGGATGTTTTTTCCTTGTTTCTATGGATTTTTTGTTATTTTATGTTATACTATATGTATAGTAAATAAAGAAAAAACAAAGCACATCGAAAGGAGATTTTTTATGAATCAGGTAATTTTAATGGGTAGACTGGTCAAAGACCCGGAGATCAGAATGACAAAAGGTAACGAACCGATGAAGGTTGCTAATTATGTACTGGCAGTTAATGATGGCTTAAAGAAAAACGGGGAACAGGATGTTGATTTTATCAATTGTGTAGCTTTTGGACGTTCAGCGGAACTTGCTGAAAAGTATTTAAAAAAAGGCATGAAGATGCTTGTCCGGGGACGCATTAAAACTGGTAGCTACACCAATAAGGATGGACAGAAGATCTACACCACGGATGTTTATATCGAATCACAGGAATTTGTAGAAAGCAAAGCCAAAGCGGATGATACAAAACCGGGTACAGAAGAAAACAAGGATCCGGAACCTGCAGCAGAGGATACAAAGCCGGAAACATCAGATCCAGAGCCAAAGAAAGCCGGATCTAAGAGAAAGACATCAAAGAAAACAGAACAGTAATGACAGATGGATGGGAGGTTTCTCCCATCCCAAGGAAGGAGGCTTTGCGGTATGAAGATATTTTCTACATACAGTGTAAAAATTAAACATTATAATCATATCTTTAAAGATACTGTGTCTATATACCGCAAGGACATTATAGGAAGCACGCGACTTTAGTCGTGTGAGGCTTCATCATAGGAGGTAGATGAGGATGAGTGAACGAAAAAAATCAGCAAAAGACATCGCTTTTGAAAAGGAACGTTGCCAGTATAAAAAGAAAATAAGAGAACTGGATCAGTGTTTAGCAAAAAGAAAAGCAGAAGCGGAAAATTTGAAGCAACGGGTAGATGCGTTAGAGAGTGAAAATGCTAGGCTGCAGGATTGGGTTGACCGATTATTAGAGTATACGGAATTATCAAAAGAAGATTTCATGGCAATGGTTGAATCTGATAAGAATATAGCAAAGGTGGTACAACTTGGAGAAAAAATGATGAATATATCAAAGTTTTGGATGTGAGAGGTGCTGTGAAAATTTGTTTATAAATAATGGAGCATACATTCATGCCATGCATATTTGCTGTTTTGGTATTGTATTGTTTTGGCTAGCTCTTCTTTTGTATTCGGGTTTTCGCTGTTTAAAACTTTTGGTTGAAAGATGGAGGGTGCACATTATGAAATATGAGTCTAAAGAAGTTGGTGAAGAACTTCATATATTTACTAAAACAGAATTATTTATAGTTAATTTACTTGAATTTTTTTGTGTATTGTTGCTTTTTTCCTATGTTGGTTGCTTTTTTTATTTACAATATGAAAAAGTTGAAGCAAAAAACGCAATAGAAAATGGATATGAGCTGTCTCTTAATGGTAAAAAAATCAAGGATGCCAATAAAAGTGATATAGAAGATTTGAACGTTATGGGAATCCATAATATAGAAATCAATGATAAAGATCGTGAGATATATGTTACATTTTCTCATTGATATTAAAAGCGGAATAAGAGAGAGAAATTCTGATGAAAAAAATAGATCTGAAGAAAAAGAAGGTTACTAAAAAATCTAAACTAGCGGCGTGTGTGATGAAATTATATTGTATTCTCTTTATTATTGGAGAGGCATTTATTCTTTTGGGTCCTTTGTTTGTGGTTAGTTACTATAATTTTGGATCCTTTTATCCTTTAAAGTTTAAGGACACTACTTGGTGTGTCGTGAAGTATTTTTACATTTTCTATTTTGGATATGTTATACTTCTTATGCCACTCCTGCTAATGATTAAAGTAATACTTAATATGGATAGGAAAGATATATATGCTGTAATACAGACTGACGATGGCAGATCAGACTAGAAAGGAAGAAAAAAATTATTATGGGAACAATAGATTTGACGAAAAATAAGGCTACTACTAATCCTAAAATAGAGGATACGAAGAAGAAAAAAAGTTTAATAAGATTTTCACTGGAATATGCCAAGGAAACGTGTGTATCATCACTCTTGATATTCTTATTTTGTAGTATTACTTTCGGTTTTATAATATTCGTTTCTTGGATGATACCTGTTCTTATACCATTTTCTTTATTCGCTTATAGTATGATAGTTTATCTTGTAATTTGTTTTATTTGTGAAATAATGGATCTTTCATTGTTTCGCTATATTTCATTAAATGCAGAAATGTATGCAAAGCAACTGGGTACGGTAGAAGAATATATTGATACTATATATAACATTCTAATGAAAAGAAATTGGTTAGTTGTATTCTTTAATGGAAAATATCCCCAAATTCCTATGAAGCTACGGAAAGAGATATTTATTTATATTACAGAAAATTATACAGGACTTGAACCTTTTGAATATTCGCCAGAAACGGAAAATAAGGGGAAGTGGAGACTGCTGTTTGAAGAGCAAACACTAGATCCTAAAGAAATTGGTTATCACATACAGTTTATAAAAGATATGTTTTTACTCTTTTTTACTATTTGGTTTTTCAAGGTTATACTCACTAGCAACTTGTAGTATTCTGTAGTATTGTACTAACATCAAATCTTATAAAATGGGTATATAATAGATTTACAAATATATATCAGAAATTGAAGAGAGTTTAAAATATGGTTTTTAGGTGCTAAAAATAGCAGGTGGCTCAAATCCTTGATTTATAAGGGTTTGAGCTTTTTATTTTTGTTCGGGCACCTGGATCCGTCACCCCAAAATGATTCGCTGCATTAGCATGGACAACTAAGAACAGATGCGTTTTCGCTCCCTCCGCTCAACCACCTCTGTCCTAAGTTGTCCAAAGCATCAGCAGCTCGATTTTCGGGTCCCGACGGGGTGCGGTGCAATGGATGAACGGTACCGGCATAAGGTATGCTGCAGGCTCCGGGACACAGAGATATTCCATAAAAGAAAAAATAAACCGTCGGTTTACTGGATGTTTTTTCCTTGTTTCTATGGATTTTTTGCTATTTTGTGTTATACTATATATATAGTAAATAAGAAAAGGATGGTAAAAGAAATGAAGATTGAGAAACAATTGAATTGGCTAGTGGGTTATAAAATTGAAGGTAAGGAGTATGACGATAAAAAAGATAGATTTTCAATTTGTGCTGCGTTTGCTTATTATGAGAGTGCTGTGGCTTATATCGAGCAAGCAAGTCCAAGCGAAACAAGGGAAAGAATTTATATTGTCCATAGGAAAGATTTGGAAAAAGCGGAATCATTGGATGACTTACAACAGGTACCGACTAACTTAAAGATTTTGTATTTAGAATAGGAGAAAAAAGATGAACAAGGTTATATTGATGGGACGGTTAACAAGAGATCCGGAGGTTAGATATTCACAAGGAGAGAACTCAATGGCAATTGCAAGGTATACGATTGCAGTAGACCGAAGAGTCAGACGTGACGGAGACCAACAGACAGCGGACTTTATTAATTGTGTTGCCTTTGGACGTTCTGGGGAATTTGCAGAAAAGTATTTCCATAAAGGAATCAAGATAGCAGTTACCGGACGTATCCAGACCGGAAGCTACACAAACAAAGACGGACAGAGAGTGTACACAACGGATGTGATAGTCGAAGAACAGGAATTTGCAGAGAGCAAGTCGGCGAGTGCTAGCAATGCAGGTGCTGCAGCGGCTAATGGAAATGCAGCAGGCAGTGCAATAGGAGATGGCTTCATGAATCTTCCGGATGGAATAGATGAGGAACTTCCTTTTGCATAAAAGATGCTAAAAATAGCAGGTGGCTCAAATCCTTGATTTATAAGGGTTTGAGCTTTTTATTTTTGTTCGGGCACCTGGATCCGTCACCCCAAAATGATTCGCTGCATTAGCATGGACAACTAAGAACAGATGCGTTTTCGCTCCCTCCGCTCAACCACCTCTGTCCTAAGTTGTCCAAAGCATCAGCAGCTCGATTTTCGGGTCCCGACGGGGTGCGGTGCAATGGATGAACAGTACCGGCATAAGGTATGCTGCAGGCTCCGGAACACAGAGATATTCCATAAAAGAAAAAAATTTCAAAGGTTAGAGTTCTACTTTTTCTGCTGAAAATATAGTGTTTTTCAAACATAAATGTTATACTATATATGAAGTAAATAATTAACAATATTGAAAGGAGCAGAAAAATGGGAAGAGGTACATAGAGATAGCAGATTGACGTAGCTAAAAAAGGATGATATTCTAAAAAAGGAGATAGTGAATATGAATAATAGCGAATTGTATAAGATGTTAGATACCAGACTGGCATCCATGGAAGAACATAACAGAAAAATTGAAGAGAATAACAAGAACGTAGCTAATGCCTTAAATTCACTTGAGGAACATAGCAAGAACGTAGATAAAACCTTAAATTCACTAAATGAGCGGATGACTAAAGTGGAAGAAAGTGTAAACTTTACCAAGCTCATGTTAGAGTTAGATGTTTTACCGCAGTTGAAAGAGATACAAGCCTGCTACGTTAGCACATTTGAACGGTATCAGTCAGGGAATAAAGATATCAGTTCCATGAAAGCGGATATTGAAGTTATGAAAGAGGTCATAAAAAATCATAGCATTATATTACAGCAGATGCAAAGTTAAAAGATAATAAATAATAATAGGAAAAGGGTGTCATTCATGGCATCCTTTTTCTTTTTGGCTCTTCAAAATTTCGAGTTCCATAAAAGAAAAAAATTTAAAGGTGTATGTGCGACGTTTTTTGGCTGAAATTGTAGTATTTTCCTAGTTGAAATGTTATACTATATATGTAGTAAATAATAACAATTTTGAAAGGAGAAACTACAATGGAAAAATTCAAGGAGATTTTAAAAGGAAAAATCACGGAAAGGGTAACAGACGGAGAAGTTATTTTTAATTCTGTTATGAAAAATAACGGTCTGGTGTCAGAAGAGGTTATGATACCAAGAAAGGATGAAAGCATGATACCTATGGTACGGCTAGAATCCTATTTTGAACAGTATAAGTATGGAAGAAGCATTGATGATATTGCTGTGGAAATTATTGAAATATTGATGAGCCACAGACAGAAAGAAAATTTTGATTTACAGAAGTTGCTTTCTGATGAAAACATCAAAGAAAACGTTTATTTTAGAATTATCAATAAAAAAAGAAATAAAGAACTTTTAAAGGATGTACCGCATATGACTTACGAATCGTTAGCTATGATAATTGCGATAAATGTTAATAATTTGGTAAAAGACGAGGACGAGGGCGAGGCTTCTATTGTAATTCATAATATTCATATGGAACGGTTACATTATACGAAAGAAGAATTGTTTACATTTGCAAAACAGAATACACCAAGACTTTTTCCGGTATGGCGGAAATCCTTACAAGAACTGTTTCCGACACTTCCGCCTTGTGAAGCAGTAGAAAATACATTAGTTTTGACCAATCAGTCTAAGTTGTATGGAGCTGGAACAATCTTTTATAAGGATGTCTTAAGAGAAACGGCAGAAATTTTGAGAGCAGATAGGTTAGTGATTCTTCCATCCTCTATACATGAGGTGCTTGTTTTGAAGCAGAATACCGATAGCGAATCGAAATTTTATAGAGAAATGGTACAGAATGTAAATTATGAAGCAGTTCGTAGGGATGAGGTTTTAGATGATACATATTATCTTTACGATAAAAAAACGGATCGGATTAAAGTGTGTTAATGAGTTAGTTAAATAGCAGGCGATCTAAAGCGTTGGCAGGGATTTAGTTCCCTGCCAATTTTCTTTTTTTTATTGAATTGGTTGTACCGGGGACAGGATGTGGTGGTGAAAAATTTTTTTCTTCCTATCACGGCGTAGCCGGGCTTGCTACGCAAGCTCCAGTGGTTCTCCACTGGAATAGGAAGAAAAAAGAGCATAAGGGAAATCTGCTATCACTTCGTGATAGGACTGGCAGTGCCAGTCGATTTCCTATGCTAGCAAAATGAAATAAATAGATACAGATATATCAAAATCGGTACATAAAAAATTGCTTTTTTAAAGCCATTTTGATATAATACTACAAACATAGTAAAAAAGAGGTGCGGTAAATGGCGGATATTTCTATAAGGGGAATTGATGGAGCAGCCGTTGTAAAGCTGGGAGAAATGGCAAGAAAGAAACATATGAGCAGGGAATCATATTTAAGACAGCAGCTAGAAATGCTTGCAATGTTTGGAGAGTTAAAAGAAATCGAAAATAAGTATGAGAACCTGGTAAAAGATATGGCGGAAATTATTAAGTTGAATACAGAAGCACTTAATAGAATTTCTGATCAAGGAGACGAGGATGAATAAACATTTTGAATTATCACAGGAAGATATGAATGTCATTTTGAAGGTAAAGCAGGAGCAAAATTTTAGATCTGAAAAAAAGGCATTACAGTATATTATAAAAAAATATCAGGAACAAGAAGAGACAGAGCATTTACTGTTGAATATATATGAGAAGATTCAGGAACAAAGGAAACCATATGAAGATAGAATTAAATGGGCTGCGACAGTGGCAGAGCAAAACACGATTATTTTATTAGATGTGATGAACACTATTTTAGAGCAAGAGTTTCCGGAAATTGATTCGCTCATTCCGGTGGATGTATATGAATCTCCTGTGATCGCAGAAAGTAGAAGCATTATTAAAAAGAAGATACAGCATTTCAAACAAAGAAAAGACTACAGGGAAAGTAAAAAGAAAAATTCTTAAAGAATCCTTTTTTTATGCGGGTTTGAGGAACCTGCTATTTTTATCAACAAGTAAATGGAGGGCATTATGGCAGGAGTAAAAGCAGGATGTGTAATAATGACAGAATTTACAATGCCAGGTACAAGTGTATTTGGTTCTTACATAGATTATATAGATCGGAAAGAGGCTGTTCGTAATGACAATCTGGAGAAGTTTAATTTATATAATGATTACATGGGAAATCCTGTAAAGACAGAAGGAATATTTACAGAGAAGAAAGATTTATTATCTAAAGAAGAAAAGAAATCTTTAAAATCTATTTTTCAGAAGGCTCAGGATAATGGTTCGCTTATGTGGCAGACAGTTATCTCTTTTGATAATCGGTGGCTTTCACAACAGGGAGTATATGATGCAAAAACAAAAACACTGGATGATAAAAAATTAAAAGAGGTAGCCAGAAATGGAATCAGGGAAATGCTAAAAAAGGAAAATCTGGAAAATGCAACATGGAGTGCAGCCATTCACTATAATACAGATAACATTCATGTCCATGTGGCAACGGTAGAGTTATTTCCACAAAGAAAGACTAAGATATATAACGGAAAGAGAGAATATGTAGGAAGATTTAAAATGAGCAGCATCGAAGCCTGTAAGAGTAAAATTGTAAATGGGCTGATACAGGAAAAAGATTTGAATTTGATGATCAATAAAGTTATCCGGGAAGAAATCTTAAAGCAGAAGGCGAAGCATCCATTAGTACAGGATCAGGAATTAGCACAGGCTATTTTTCAGTTATATAATGATCTTCCGGATTGTCCAAGAAATTTGTGGCAGTATGGAAATAATATATTAAAAGATGTAAGACCGGAGATCGATCGGGTAACAGATCTGTATTTACGAAAATACCATATGGAAGACATGAAAGAGTTGGATGTTTTATTAAAAAAACAGGCAAAGGCATATAGGACATCATATGGAAATACCGGTAAGGATTTCCGGATAACAAAGTATAATGATTTGTATAGAAGAATGGGTAATGCAATTCTAAAGGAGTTAAAGTCATTAGATGCTGATATGGAGCAGCAGCCGGATCAAATAGAAAGACTTATTGCAGAGTATGAATTGAAGACAAACCGGGATATAGATATTTCCATGCCGGTGCCATTGTTATATTTTGAATTGGAACCGGATGCATTAGATATTGTAGATGATTTGGATCATAATATCGAGAATCGTTTCAGCGATCCACATGAGGCTAGTGTCTATATGGACTGGAAAAATGGATATGAAACGGCACGAAATATTATTTATGATCAAAATAATAAAATTATAAAAGAAAATATGGGAAAAAGAGTAGAGCTGATGCATCAGGAATATAAAAGAGGAAATGTATTGGCTGCATATGATTTAGGAGATTATTATCAATATGGAAAGGGCTGTAAGATCGATGCAGAAAAATCGTATTACTATTATCAAGAAGCATTAAAAGGATTCCAACATTTAAGAAATCATAGTTACCCGAAATTTGAACCGGGACAATTGTATGGAGAAAGTGGAAAAGAAAAAAGAACGATGTCATATTTGGATTATCGAATTGGAAAGCAGTACAACAGAGGTCTTGGAACGGAGGTGGATCAGGAGGAAGCATATAAGTATTTTTTAAATGCTGCAGAAAATGGAAACGGCTATGCACAATATTCTTTAGCATCAATGTACAAGTACGGAAATGGAGTTGAACAAAATTATGAGGAAGCAATATTGTGGTATGAGATTTCAAATAATACACTTAAAAATAGAGCACTTCCATATTCATCATATGAATTAGCAAAATTATACCATAAGGGACTTGGAACAGAAATTGATGAAGAAAAAGCAGGTCGATTATATAAACAAGCATTATCAGGATTTGAAGAAATGTATGACAGGACACCGGATGATAAAGCTGCGTATCGTATAGGTATGATGTATTTTCAAGGACTTGGAACAGAAAAAAATATTGAATTAGCAAAACAGTATTTAGAGGAATCTGCAGAGGCAGGAAACGTTTATGCAAATTATGGTCTTGCAAAATTGTATAAGGAAATGGGAGTTGAATATGAAGGGCAGATGCTAGAACATTTGAAGATTGTTGCAGATAATGATACATTTGATTTTGCTCAATACGCATTGGGAAAAATATATTTAGAACGTGATGCAGAACACTATAACCAAGAGAAGGGAATTTATTATTTGGAAAAGGCTGCACAAAAGGAAAATGAGTGGGCTTTATATGCATTGGGAAAATATTATATAGATGAGGCAGAGAGTGAATTATTAGATATCAAGAAAGGATTGGGGTATTTAGAGAAAGCAGCGGAAAAAGGAAATGAATGGGCTGCGTATACTTTAGGAAAGATCTATGCAGATAAAACATCAAGCGAATATGATATCAATAAGAGTATTGAGTATTTTACACAAGCTGCAGAAAAAGGGAATGAGTGGTCCTTATATCGTTTGGGGAAAATGTATACAGATCCAGAATTAGAAATCTATGATATGCAAAAAGGACTTTATTATTTGGATCAGGCTGCACAGCAGGATAATGATTATGCAAAATATATGTTAGGAGTGATCTACTTAAAAGAGGGAGAGTATTTAGATGCAGAAAAAGGAATATCATACTTAGAGAGTATCAAAGAAAAGAATGAAGTTATTGAGTATAAAATTGCTAGTGCATACTTAAATGAGGAACTAAGTATTTATGATCCTAACAAGGGAATAACCTATATGATGGAATTAGCAGAACAGGGTAATCAATTTGCAGAGCTGAAAATTGGAATAGAATACATGAAAGGAAGGTATCTGCCAAAGGATATAAACCAGGCAAAAATATATTTAGGAAAATCTGCAGAGCATGGAAATGAGATAGCAGAGGAAATGCTGAATAATATAAAAAATTACAAATACTATAAAACGAGTTTTCAAAGATTCTATAGAACGGATGTATTATCGAATTTTGAAAAAATGATAAAAGAGATCAAGCGTTCTCTTAAAAGTGAATATGAGATACAAAAGAATATCTATGAATATGAAGAGATCACAAAGTTGTATAAAAATCAGGAATTAGAATAGATGATAAAAATAGCAGGTACCTGGAATCCCTATAAAATGGGGATTCCTTTTCAAATTATACCCAAAAAGTATACCTTTAAAAGTTGATTTTTATATAGCAATATAGTACACTCAAAAAGTACATAATAGAATTTTTGGGAACACCCAAAAAGAACAGATACATTTTAGGAGCATTATAATTGAACTATTACGGTTATACAAGAGCAAGTACCAGAGAACAGCACTTAGACAGAGGAATACGGGAAATAGAAGAATTTTGTAAAAAAGAACATATTCCACTGGAAAAGGTATTTGCAGAAAAAGGAACGGGAAAAAATTTTGACAGACCACGTTACATGGTTTTAAAGGAAGATGTATTAAGAGAGGGAGATGTCCTGATCATCACAGAAGTAGACAGGCTGGGTAGAAATAAAAAGGAAATCTTAGCAGAACTTCGTTTTTTTCAAAAGAAGCATATCCGGATTATGATCTTGGAAATACCGACCACTCTGATTGATTTCTCCTCCCTGGGGAATGATCTGGCAAAACTGGTCGTGGAAACAATAAATAATGTTTTGATAGAAATTTATGCAGCCGGAGCAGAAGCGGAAATGGAAAAACGTATCAAGAGACAGGCTGAAGGGATCCGGGCAAAGAAAGAACGGGGAGAATGGGATGATTATGGAAGACCTAGAGTTATGGCAATAGAAAGGTTTAGGGAAGAATTTTCAAGAGTAGAGAATGGAGAGATCAAACCTTTTGACTTAATGAGGGAATTAGAAATGAGTGAAAGCACCTATTATAGATACAAAAAGGAAATAGGAAAGTAGCTGCTAAAAATAGCAGGTGCCTCAAAGGTGCGGAAATTCAGGCTTTTAAGAAAAATTTTTACAAATTCTAAAACCGAGGATTCCATAAAAAAAGAAAAATTCGGTTGTTTCTGTGGTTCATTTTTGGTGAAAAAACTTGCATTTGACTCACGGAAAGATTATACTATATATATAGTAAATAATGAAAGGAAGGAATATACGAATGAAGATATTCTCATTTATGAATCAAAAAGGTGGAGTAGGAAAGTCAGCAAGTGTAGCCACGATAGGAGCAATATTATCTGATGTATTTAATAAAAGGACGTTGCTCATCGATGTTGACCCTCAAGGAAATACGTCTAATCAGTTTAGCAAGGTGGATTATTATAGTCTGTTTCGTTCAATCTTATCCGGACGAAAAATAGGAGAAGAGTTATCAATTGAAGATTTTTTTATAGATTCCAGTCTTGATATAAGGGATGGAATTATCCATACAAAATATAAAAATTTAGATATCATTCCTACATACCAGACATTAGCAGAAGTAGAAGAAAGATTAAAAGCGGATGTTCGGACACCACAACAGTTTCGGTTAAAGCATCATCTGGATAAGTTGCAGGAGGAATATGATTTTTGTCTGATTGATTGTTCGCCATCGATTAACCTTTTAAATATTAATGCTCTGGTAGCATCGGATGAGGTTTTTATTCCAACAAAATCGGATGGAAATTCATTAGTAGGAATTGCAATTTCTTTAAATCTTATCCGTACAGTACAATCTTATAATCCGGGATTGGAGATTGGAGGATGTTTCTTTACACAGTGTGATCCGAGAACTAATGTAATGAAACGTACAAGAGAATTTTTGGATGAAGAACTTCCGGGGCTGCGTCTTCCATATGAAATAGGAAAGACAGTAAAATTGGAAGAAAATTCATATCAGCAGGAAACATTGCTTGCATTAGATAAAAAACAGAAGTTAGGAGTAACGCAGGCATATGTGGCACTTACAGAATACATACAGTCGAATGACCGTGAAGCCTGTGAGAAAAAATATTTAAAGAAACTGGAAAAACAGCAGAAAATGAAAAAGTAGGAATGGAGTGATCATAGGTTATGAGTGGTAAATTTGATTTTAGTAAGATTAAAGGATTCGATAATGGAAAGGAAATGTCTCTTGGAGCAGGACTTTTAAATGATTCTTCTAAAGAACAGGCAATAGAAAAAATGGAGATTGTATATCTTAAGATCAATCAGATCATCCCTAATCCTAAGAATAAGATGTCAATAAAGGCAATACCGGAACTGGCACAGCAGATAGAAATGGCAGGATTGGTACAGCCATTAGAAGTTATGAAAATGCCGGATGATAGTTATATGTTGCTGACAGGACATAGAAGACTGGAGGCTATCAAGTTATTAGACTCACAGGGAAAATGGAAGGGTGAGTATGTTCCTTGTACGATCAGGGATTTAGATAAGATGGATATTCCTCTGGACAGGGATTCAAAAGAAATGTTCGCTATTTTAACGACAAATCAGCATAGAACAAAAACAGAAGCGGATATATTATTTGAATACAGAGAATGGAATAAACTTTATATAAAACTCAGAAAAGCAGGTGTAGAAAATTTTCTATTAGGTAAGGATGAAAAAGGACAGGATATCGTACAACAGATAAAAGGAACTACGACAAGGGATTTAATAGCAGAAGCCTTAGAGACATCACCGGCACAGGTAGCCAAGATAAAAAAGGTGGATGATAAGGGAAGTAAAAAGCTATTAAAGGCGATTAAAGATGATCATATTTCTATTTCCAATGCCGAAAAGGTTGCTAGTTTGTCTCAAGAAGAACAGGATGCTTTAATAGACCATATGTTGGAGAGGGATATTGATAAGCCTATTAAAGCACGAGATATTGAAGTTTATCAAAAAAATAAAAGAAAGAATAAAAAAGAGGACAAGATAGAGGATACAGTACAAATTGAATGGACAGATATAAAAAAGAATCTAAAGGAAGTACAGGATATTCTTAAAGAGGGTGCTGTTGCATTGAATGCTTCTGAGTATAAGACGTATTCAAATTGTATAAATAAAATTACAAGAATTATAAAAAATGCCCCAAAGGGCATATAAAAAACAGGGGGGATTTAATATGAATCATGAATGATATGATTATGGTAACTATAATAGAGGCAATGATAATAGTCTTATTACAAGGCATATTATTGTTATTTCCAAATAAAAAAACAAAGAAATTTATGCCGCATATTACTCTAGGAGTTGCCTTACTTCTTTCAGCAGTAAATTATTTGGAGGTATTGTGTCGGTAATGTTTTTCTAACATTGTATCGAGAATATAACGTGCGATGATATTTGCCGTTTTGGGTAGAGGAGGAATATAGGAAGTGTTTAAAATTCATAGTTATTCAAGAAAAATCATTGATGTACTTTTAATCGTTGTGGCTTTTCAGTGCATAGTCATCGTTTTGTGGTGTGTTTATGACAATGCAAAAATGGAAGAAGCTCAAAAAACAATAAAAAAAGGATACGATCTGTATCTCAATGGGACAAAGGTGGATGCTAGTAAAATTGACATAGATAATCTACATGGAACTGTAAAAATTGACGATGAGCATCAGGAAGTTTGTATTACGACTTCAAATTAAAATGAAGTCAGCACCGACTGCATATGACTGCTGTAAGGTTGAACAGTTAAAAAGGAGAAAAATAAATTGCAATGCAAAAACAGAAAAGAAAGATAGCTAATGAAAGAAAAAAAGAAAGATTTGTTTTAAAATTACCATTAAAAACGCAAAGATTTCAGGAAGATATAATAGATAAGCGATTGGAAATCAGTCGCCGTTTGTATAATCAACTGGTGGCAAAAACCAAGAATGATTATAATGAAATGATAAAAACCAAGAGATATCGTAACATTCGTGAAGAACTGTCACAGATTTATGATTCCAAAACTGAGGAAGAAAAATCATCGAAGAAACGCAGTAAAAGGGAACGGGAACTGTATCAGATGTTAAACGATACGTACAAAGAATATGGTTTTACGGATTTTAGTATGAGAAGTCTCGCCTGTAAACAGCGTCAGCCATTCAGCAAAAATATTGACAGTGCAACAGCACAAAAAATTGGCTATCGACTATGGACCTCTTGGGACAAGTTTTTATATGGAAACGGACAGACCGTTCATTTCTGCCGATATGGAAATTTCAACTCTGTAGAGGGAGCTTCAAATTGCAGTGGAATCCGTATAAAAAAAGATGCAGTATCGAAAAAAAACGTCTGGACAGGAACTACTGAATTAGCTTTGTTTTGGAACGGTCTTGAAATACCGGTTATTGTAAAAAGCATCTATGAAAAAGAAGCATTGGAGTGTGACGTTGCCTTTAACCGTATTATTAGGGAAACTGTGCGTGGAAAAAGCAAATACTATTTACAGATTGTCCTTAAGGGAAGACCGCCAGTAAAATATAATAGAATTACCGGGAAATTAAAACACCCAATGGGAGAGGGACGTGTTGGAATCGATACGGGATTACGAACACTTGCTGCCGTTTGTGAAAACGAAGTAAAACTCGTTCCACTGGCAAGCCGGGTAGATATGAAAAATATAGAGGCAGAAAAAACAGAACTGCAACAGAAGATGGACCGTTCCAGACGAGCCATGAATCCGGATAATTATAATGAAGACGGAACCATAAAAAAACAAGGAGCCAAGAGAGTTGTCTGGGTGAAAAGCAATCATTATAAACAGATGCAGTTACAGTTACAAGAACTGGGGAGGAAACAGGCAGCCATCCGCAAATATCAGCACTATGTTTTGGTTAATGAACTTTTATCGATGGGAAATAAATTCTATGTGGTAGATAAGAATTATAAGCAGATGCAGGAAAGAATGCCCCTTAAGCAGAAAGAGGACGGCTCTTATGCGAGCAGGAAAAATTATGGAAAAGTCATCAATGAAAAGGGACCTGCCATGCTTTTAGAACTCTTGTCACAAAAAATAGAACAGAATAATGGTGAATATATAAAAGTCAGTGCATCATCGAGACTCTGTCAGTATTCACATATTACAGACGAGTATCAAAAAAAGGATGTAACGGAACGATACGATTCGGTTTCCGGGTGTCAGAAAAATCTCTATACGGCATTCTTGCTTACACATATGACGGATGGCGTAGAATTAGACAAAGCCGGATGTAAGGAAACATTTGAACAATTCAAACAAATGCATGATGAATTGCTTGGTAAAATAGAGCATTAGTAGTAATAATTAGGGTATGATACAACCCAAAGCTGCCGAAAAATTCTTTGGCAGTAAATTCTATGGCGAAAAAACCGTCTGCAAAAGGTGCTTCGGTGCCTTTGCATAGGCTAGTAGTCATAGACCCCTATAATTGGTGGTGTATCAGATGACTTGGTTTATGAATTGGAATAGTTACCACACCTGATACATGGGTGTGGTTTTCCGCTGTGAATGGGATAGAAAGAGATAGGTGATTACATGGAAAAGAAAAAAGTGAAATTAACAAGTTTTAAAGTTACGGCAACTGCAAAGCGGATGGAAGAAGAAATTGTCCGGCAGTTGGACATCAGTAAAGCATCTTTTCATAGGAGAATGATTGATTATTATCTTGGATCGGATCCGAATGTCGATGACAGGCTGCTGATCAGGAACCACTCATGTTCGGATTATATAATAAAATCAGAAAAAGAGCAGATATATTTAGATCAGGAAAGAGAAGAAAAATTACGGGAGCTTGCGAAAAAACTAACACAGGAAAAGAAACAGGATGTTACGATTACAATATTACTGTTTCAGGCATTGGTTAGTTATCTGGCAGTTGTTTATCCAGTGGTAATAGGGGATGAGGAAAATTAAAAATTATAGTATAGTATAATTTTTTGCATGACTTAATCTCCATTTTGTGGTAACTTATTGTGCAGGAGGTTTTTTGTATGCAGCTAAAAGAAGAATTTCATGTACCGGATGAAAGAGTCTTCCATAATAAAAAAAGTGAAGTGTATTTCCATGCTCAAGGGCTGCAACAGTTTTGCAGCCGGGAGCGAAAAAGATATTTGTATCATCGAGTGAGTACAAAAGAGCAGCATCTGGACAGAGGAATTATTGAATTAAAGGAATATGTTAAAAAGAACGATCTAAAGAACACAGAGTTTTATCTTGATAAGTTTTCCGGAAAAGGTTATGACAGACCGGAATACAATAAGCTGAAAAAGAAGATTAAGACAGGTGACACATTGATCGTAACGGAAATAGACCGTTTTGGAAGAGACAAGAATGAAATATTAAAGGAATTGAATTATTATAAGGATCAGGAGATTCAGGTACAGATTTTAGAGATCCCTACAACATTGATGAATATGGATAATCTGGATGGGAATATGGTAAAGCTCATGATCGATACGATCAATAATATGCTGATCGAGCTATATGCAACCTTTGCACAGGCAGAAATGGAAAAACGTAAGAAACGTCAGGCAGAGGGAATAGCAGCTAAGAAAGCAAGGGGAGAATGGGATGATTATGGAAGACCTAGAAAGGTAAAGCCGGAAGTATTCCGTAAAGAATATAAAAAATACAGCAAACAGGAATTTATGAAAAGATATAATATCAGCTCTTATACATACAATAAGTACCTGAAGGAGCTTCAGGCTGAAGGGGAGCAATGACATTTCTTATCAAAAAAAGTTGACAAAATATTCAGAATAGTTATATAATATCCAACAGATAGAACCCCTACTTACGTTTTAAATAAGTCTAAGATGCTAAAAACGATCTTTCAGATGACATTGGCTGTAAGTAGGTTTTTTTTGTCCTAAAATATGAAACACATGATATTGTGTATATAGTATATGGAATATGCATGATATTGAATAAAAAATTGACAATTTTAGGGTGTTATGATAGACTTAATTTAGTTTTTGAGACGAAAAAAAATTGAGAGCTTTTAGGAAGCCCTCAATTTGAAATAATCGTCTTTCGGCAGTTCTTAAAGATGTTACCAGCATCGATAAGTAACTGAAAGGTATCCTTCACATACCAAACAGCAAGGCAACCGCCAAAAGTAAGCCTTTCTAAGGTTTATTATAATGATAAATAATAGGGTTGTCAAGAAGTTTGAGACAAAAAGACTGTATGGGATGATACCATATAGTCTTTATTTTTTGTAACAAAAAAGGAGTTTTTCTATATGCAGAAATTAAGTCTCGGTGTCTTGGAAAAGATGTTCCGGGAAAACATTACGAGTAAAGAAATCAACTTCATATTGCATATAGCCCGTTATCAGGATGACAGGGGAGTCATTCAGGGAATATACTACAAAGATATCTGTGAGGCATTGAATATCTCCGCACAGAAATTCTATGATATGATCCATTCCCTAGAGGACAAGCACATCATAAGAACGGAAAAGAATGATTATACGGATTGGGATATTACGATCTGTGGGAATGATTTTAGTCTTTATACGGATGAGGATTATAGAAACGGAACCGTAAAATACTTAAATGTAAATCATGCCCTGTTTGTAAACCCGGTCTTTTTGGGATTAAAGGCAGGAGCCAAACTGATGGCTATAGATATGCTGCGAATTATCGTCACAAGCCGGGCAACATCAGATAAACGAAGCTACCAGATCGGAGTAGCCAAGTTCTATGACAAATATAAGAAGCTGTTAGGGGTAGAGCATCGGGCAATACAAAACTATCTTCATGATCTAAAACAGCTATTTGGTGTTTTTGTCAAAGAAGCCAAGTTCTTCTTTTCGCTCAATTCTAAGCATACACAGAGGACAAGCAGATTTGAACAACAGGAATACGATGAACATATCATAAAGATAAGCTGCAGGAGAAACCGCATCCGTGAGTACCGGGAAGATAATAAGCGAGATATTCTAACGGTGCTCAGCCAGTATCGAAGAGATATTAAAGAGGCAATTTGTAGAGGAGGGGGATTTAATCTTTCACGGATCGTAGGAGCGTCAATTGAAATAATGAATGAGCTGCAGCCGAATAAGTACCGGTGGCGAAGAGAATTGAAGCCATCCTTAATACATAAGATCATCAGGCAGGAATTAGGATATGCAGAGTAATCAGGCTTAACATAAAATGTGTTAGGTCTTGTTTGCATTACATAAATCATATACAAAATTTGAAATCGGGAACAGGAGAACCAGTAAGCAGGAAAATAGGATGAGCACCCTGCTTTTTTTGTGGAATTTTTTAAAAATTCATTCAAGTTTTACAACATATAAAAAAAATATATTCAATTTATGTACACCCTAGAAAAATTAATATTCAAGTCTTAAAGCATTCCGTAAGAAATATATTCCATTTTGAAACAAAGAAAAAATGGAAAAAAGGCTGAAAAATCAAGGGAAAACGTAACATATAAAACGTAAGTAAATCTTTTCTCACTTTAAATATATTCTCTTTTTTAATTCATACTTACCTCTCTCAGACCATGGTAAACCCTCTTAAAATTTCTTGTGCAAACATTCTCAAAATCAACAATACAACCACACGCAAACATATTCTAAAAAAGAAAATATATTCCATAAAAGAAAAAAAACTTGCAATTTGCCATATTTTGGTATAATCTAATCTGTGAGAAAGGTATACTTTTCTTCAATTTCTCAAAAAAGAGGTTTTACGCAAAAAAAAATAGTACAAACGCACTATTTTTTCGTAAAATTTATTCAATTTTTTAGCAAACTTTTCTCAAATTTATCTACATGAAAAAGTATACTTTTCCAATTATAAAAAGGAGGTTTTTTGATTTTATATAACATTATAAGAACTGTTTGTTAAGTAGGGTAAAAAGAAAGAAAAACGGAGGATTTTAAAATGGAGGTATTTATTACCAATATATACAATTACATAACATCCGTACAAGCGTATACATGGATGTTGATTACAGTAGAAGTAGTAATAATAGGATTTTTGTTCTTGTTTCCAATAAAAAAAATGAATGATTATGCAAAAGAACACATTCCGCATATTATTATAGGTGCGTTCCTGATTTTTGCTGCAGTACAATTTGGAGTGGATATGGCAGAGCAAGCAGGATTTCAAGCAGGATTATAAAAACATATGAACATTAAAAAAAATCATATAAAAAAGCAAATCAATGGTGTTTTTGAAGACTTTCGGAATCCAAAGAAAATATTTAGAATTAACCGGTTACTTTCTAACTGGTATGTTCTTCCAATCATACTCATCATCATTGATATTATCCTAATTCTAGGAGTGAATTATTTTGCAGTGACAATAGGAAATATGTCATTGCTATCTACGGGAAAAATTTCTAAAGAAGTTTGCTTTTCTTGGAAGAATATGTTTCATATGGGACGTTGGAAAGGTCTATATAAGCTGCTGGTTCCCGTATTGGCAGTATTAGATGTAATGTTTACGTTCCGAATCAAAGAAGCATTTTCAGATGATTATTTTAATGTAGGGCAAAAAGGTACAGCTTCCTGGACTACTCTGGATGAGATCAGAGAACAATACCTGGAGATTGATGAAAAAGATACACCATTTCCAGGATGGGGAGGCTGCATTGTAGCCCGGTATGAAGACAAACTATTTATTGATCAGACGGATGTCAACAATCTCTATATAGGAATTAGTAGAGGTGGTAAAGGCGAGATCTTTGTTGTTCCATCCATTGAAGTATACAGTAGGGCAGAAAAGCAGCGTTCATTGGTCATTATTGATATGAAGTGTGAACATTATAAGATGATGAAACAAAAACTCATAGACAGAGGATATGATGTTTATTTTATGAATCTGACAGATCCGGAACATTCTATGATGTATAACTGCCTGACGGATATTATTGTTCTTTGGAAGAATGGAGATCAGGCTAATGCAGAGTTATTGGCAAAGGCAACATCTGTCATGCTTTTTTCCGGAAAGGAATCACAGCAGGGAGACATGAAATACTTTTCTGATGTTGCATCGGATATGTGCTGTGCCATGATTCTTGCTGCAATAGATGATTGTCTGAGTGAAGATGATAAAGAAAATCGAAGACGGGAAATAGTATTTAAGAGGAAACAGGAAGCCTTTGGTAATCTTCCGGAAGAAGAACAAGAGAAAGCGAGAGCGTTATATTACGAAACAAAGGAAATATCAGAAGATGTCATTATGGAAAGAGATATTTTGGCAATACCTTCTGATGAATCCTTTTATGAAAGCAATAAAAATGAAAAATGTATTAACTTCTATTCCATCATTAATATTTTCACGGAAGTATCTAATATAGAGATTCCAGATTCAAACTTAACTGGAATTGACATTTACTTTAACAACCGACCTGAATTTGACAGGGCAAAGCTGCGTTATATCGGAGTAAAAGTAACCGGAAACAGAACAAAAGGCTCTATTTTCTCAGAAATGCTTAGAAAACTTGGCGAATTTACTTATGAGAACATTGCAAAGATGACAGCAGAAAGTTCACTTGATATCAAGAATTTAGGTTTTGGAGATAAACCGATTGCAGTTTTCTTAGGGGTACCAAGTCACGATAAATCAAAATACTTCTTACCAAGTGTTTTTATAAGACAGGTGTATTTTGTAATTGCTCAACAATGCATTGAATATGGCAAGTGTAAGAGAAAAATAAAAGTTATAGGAGATGAAATTGGAAACTTTCCAAAAATGGAAGAGGCAGATACTATGCTTAGTTTTGGAGCCGGTCTTGGAATTACCTTTGATTTTTATATCCAGGATGAGCAACAGTTAAAAAAGGTATATGGAGAAGACTATAAGATAATAAAAAATAACTGTCATAACAAAATCTGGATCATATCGAATGATTTAGAGACAGCAAAGGAATTTTCTTCCTCTCTTGGAACGGAGAGTATTACGGATATACAAAGGGTAGGATCTAAATTTTCACTTCATAAAACATACCATGAGAATGTGGTAGAGAAGCCATTGATGAAGCCGGAGGATCTGATGTCATTGCAAAAAGGAGAATGTATTGTGATCAGAAGTACGATGAGAACAGATCTGAAGGGAAATGATGTTAAACCGAAACCAATTTTTAATTCCATAAAGAATGGACAGAGGTTCAAATACAGATACCAGTACCTGACGGATATTAAAAATCCGGAAGAAGTGAGACTAAGTGAAATTAATACAGAAGACTGCTCTTATATCAATCCAAAAGAAAGAGTATGGGATTATCATAAGACGTTTGCAAAATTTGAAAATGCTCTTGCTGCAACAGGGAATGGTGGAGACAGTAGTAAAATCAGGGACTTACCAGAAAAAAAGCACAAATCACTAAACAAGGCACTGAAAAAATCGTTAGGAGATGATGTTTTAGAACGTTGGAAAATCACTAATGATATGGAAATTACAACATTGATCCAGTTGATCAGTGATACAGATGAGATAGAAGAAAATCAAAAGAAACCATTACTAAATGTTTTGGAGGGAGAACTTGGCAGATGATAATTGCAGAAGCAGACACACTGATACCATATTTTATAAAAAATAAAAAGTATTTTGTCCAAAATGATCTATTTTTGGATGGTTGTAGAACGATTGGATGGGGAATTGTAAAACTGCTGAAAAAATTGGCAGATGTAGTACAGACACTATTTGAAAAAGCATTTTCCTTAATAAATGTTACAACCTGGAATACAAGCAATGACTTTTTAAAGGAATTGCAGCCATTGGCAGTTGCAGTTGTCTGCATTTCTCTTTTGGCAATAGGAATGATGCTCATGTTTAAGAATGAAAAGTTGAGCATTAATCCTATTGTTTCTATGCTTCTGTTTTTCATGGTAGCCGGAAGTGGAACCGTCATTATATCCGATCTTAATACAACATTAGAGTTAGGAAAAAAAGCACTGGAAGGAAGTCAGAGTACTTCTTCCAGTGTCATAATTAAAGACCATATGTATGATCTGCTTTATATAGATAAAGAACAGGGACTTATAAATTTAGCAAATGATGAACCTAAAAAGTATGATTCATTAAGTGACGAACAGATAGAACTTATCAATATCAAAGAAGTTATCAATCCTAATTCATCCTATCTAACAACAGATGAAGGAAGAAATATTCTTGGAAAATATCTGTTCTTTATCAATAGTGGTGCTACAAATGAGGAGAGGATAGAAGATGTTTACAATGGAATAGGGTGGAACAGCAAGGATGATGCAGACTTATTCAATCAATTTTACTACCGGTACAAAGTGGAATATGGACAGATCATAATCTCACTCATAATCATTGTTCTAATTTATCTGTGTGCCTCTTTGAAAACAGTACAGCTTATTTACAACATATTTGCAAGTGAAGTTATAGCAGTTGTATTTTCAGGAGAACTTTCTAACAATACAAAGGTAAAAAAGATATTATTAGGGATCAGAGATTCTTATATTGCGTTGCTTCTGGTAGTTTTAAATATCAGATTATATTTGTTTTTCCAGGCATTTCTTACAGAGAATTTTGCAGAAACCCCTCTAGTAAAAGTTCTCTTGGAACTTCTTGTAGCGATTGCGGTTATAGATGGACCGAATGTTATGGAAATTATCTCCGGACGTGATGTAGGAATGAAGAGTGGTATCGGAATGATAGCCGGAGCTGCTTTTGGAGCAAGAATGGCAAAGGCTGATGTTGCTTCTAAAATACGAACAGCAGGAACGATAGGACAGAAGATAAAATCCGGAATAAGTAAAATGAGTGGTGGTACAGGAAGTACTCAGGGAGCAGATGGAAAAGAAAAAAATATGCCTGGAGCAGCGAAAGGAGATGCTGCACATATGAAATCAGGACAGAAAAATAAAACAGGAGAACAGGAACAGAACGCAAAGAATCAACAGATGCAAAATGCTGCAGGAAAAGCAATGAAGACAGGTGCCGTACATAATGATAAAGGAAATGCAGCAGAAACCAGAAAAATGCCAGGAGAAGATATGGAGAATACAAGTGCAGGGAACAATGGAGCTGAACTGAATCTTGATCCATTAAATGAATCAGAAGATAAAAATGCCGGAATAGCAAAAGGCATAGAGGGAGAAGAAAATCAGGAAAAATCAAATTTAGGAGCATCCGGAACAATGGATGAAGAAACAAAAAATGATCCGCAAAAACAGGCAATGGATGGAATGAAGAATTATATAGATAAAAAAGATGGAATAAAAGCAGCATCCGGACAGAAGAAAGGAAGTGCTACTGGAATGGCTGGAGAAAGAAATCAGAGCAGTCATATGCCATCCGATAGTGGCATGGGTACAACTGGAAGAGAAGAAGACTTCCATAAAAAAGAAAATAAAAATCCTTCGACATCTGCTTTGGGAGGATTTACGAACCAAGGAATAAAAGAAAGTGGTCGTGAAAAGACAAACAGAGAAGAAAACATAAAGAAAGGTAATCGAATGGATAATACCAATATCAGAAGAGCAGATAACAGACAAAACAGAGAGAGGAAATAATAGGGATGTACAAAAATTATCAGGAAATCAATTCTAAAAAGACTGTTATGTCAAAAGTAAAGATCAACCAGGCTATCCTTATTGCAGGAAGTTTTCTGATCTCATGGATCGTAAAACAGAATGTTACAAGTAAGTTAAGTTTTTTGTATGTGATATTTACTACTTGTTGTGGCATTTACCTTGCAATGCCAAGTAACACAAATGGAATGAGAGAAAATTACCATGCTATTATCATTCGATTATTTCAGAGAAAAAACAATGTGTATATGCCAGTTTATGAAAAGGATGAGAGGTTATGATCACAAAAAAGAAGAAAAATGAAGTAACAAGTTTAATACCCATCAAGGAAATAGATTTTGAAAAGGAATATTTTATCTATTCAGATGGAACCATTATGGATTTTATTCAGATAAATCCAAAGGATATAAAAAATCTGGACGATGATGAAAGAAGGTTAGACAACAGCTATTTTGAAAAATTCTATAAGCTGACATCTGAGGATATTAAAATTTGGGCATTAAATTTTCCAGAGGATACTACGGAACAAAAAAAGTATTTTTCAGATAAGATCCAAAAGAGTAAAAATCCTATGTTTAAGGAACTTTTAGACACCGCACTTCTGCAGGTGGAGTATTTACAGGAAAATTATCTAACAAGAGAGTTTTATATGCAGATTTTCTGTGAAACAGAGGAAGAATACAGAAAAACCATTGACAATATCCAGTCTGTATTAGGAATGAATGAAAGAGCATTGACTAATAGGATTTCTCTTGAAAAAAAAGTGGAGATTCTTTACAAAATCAATAACAAGAATCGAAGAATTGATAACGAAAAATCATCATTTTCAAACAAAAATCTCATTTCTAAAATACAGCCGGAGGGCGGTATTTTCTTTGAAGCGGATTATGCAAGAACCGGTGTGGGATATGAGACTTGTATTCATACATTTAAGTTTCCGGATGTATTGGATGAAAACTGGCTGATGAATTTATGTAGAAAGGATAACACGATAACAACGATAGATTTGTATACGTTGGAGAAAGGTGTTGTTCAGGCAAATATCAATAAGTCAATAGGAGAGCAGGATAGCAGGAGCCGCTTTGCACAGAACTATGAGCAATATTATGATGCAGAACTAAGAAAGGAAGAATTAAGGCAGTTGTATGATGAAATATCCAGAATGGGAGAAGTGGTAAAAATGCTTCAGATCAGGATATACGTTTATGCAATGACGAGAGAAGAATTAGAGAGTAGATGCGAAAAAATCATTAATGATTTAGGTACAGATGAGTATAAATCAGCCATTTTCTTAAATGAGATGGAAGAAGAATGGAAAAGCCAGTACCTGCCATATCGTAAACAGTGTACAAAGCTATCCTTTGAAGGAAATCCTTTTAAAACAGAGGCTATAGCCGGAGGAAATCCGTTTTATACATCAGAGTTAAGAGATCCCAATGGAAATTATATGGGAGCAACACCATCCGGAGGAAGTGTACTTTTTGATGAGTTTCATAAATCAAAAACACGATTGCAGTACCATTGTGTAGCCATAGGTTTGCAGCGTTCCGGAAAATCCACATATCTTAAAAAACGGTTTGAATACAATGCAGCCAGAGGAAACTTTATACGGTGTTTTGATGTAACCGGTGAATTTAAGAATATGACACGGGAATATGGAGGAAAAGTTATTAATTTTGATGGAAGCGAAGGAATGTTAAATTGGCTGGAGATCAAACAGGTAACAGACAATGAATTTGTCAATTATGCAAGACATATTGCAAAGGTACAGTCTATATATCGTTCCGCAAAGGTGGAGTGTGCCTCACATGAGATGAACAGATTTCATGAAATCCTGGATGTTTTATATGAAAAATTTGATTTAAAACCTCATGTTGGAAAGAAGATAACCAAACTTCCGGTAAATGCCTATCCTACGCTAACAGATCTGATCAACACAACATTAGATGAAATGGAAAGGATGAAAGTAACAGAGTATGCCGAAACAGAGAAAGCTCTGATCGCAGAAAAGATGATTGATTATGATCATATTTTAGATCAGTTAAAGAAGTTAAAAGAAACCTATGGAAAGATATTTGACGGTATTACATCTATTGAGAATGTCATGGATGAACAGATCATTACTTATGATCTGTCCAATGTGAAAGAGCTGGAAGATAGTATATTTACAGCAATTTTGATCAACTTATTATCCTTGTCGTGGGATAACTGTGTGACAAATGGAATCATTATGAAAGAAAAATGGGAATCAGGACAAATTGATTGGGAGGATGTTGTCAGATTTTTAATTATCATAGATGAATCGCATCGATGGGTTAATACATCAAAACCACAGGTATTAGAGATGATAGATATTTTCATGAGAGAGGCACCAAAGTTTTTCGGAAGTCTCTTATTCGCTTCACATTCTATCAGAGACTTTTTTCCTACCCTGGATGGAAGTGGGACAGGCTCTGTAGATGCCAGGGTAATGAACCAGTTAAAAAATATCTTTGAATTAACACAATACAAGGTACTTTTCCATCAAGAAAGTTCTGCTATTCCAATGTTGGATGTAGCTTTTGGAAGTATGCTGACCGTTTCACAAAAAAACAGAATACCGTTACTGGGACAGGGCGAATGCATTCTTTGTATAGCGAATGAACACAACATTGAATATAAAGTATTCCTGACAGAAAAGGAGAGGGTTTTATTCGCAGGTGGAGCTTGATGCATGAAGAAGAAAATAATCAGAATGGTAATGATAGGTATGATAATACCGCTGCTAATAGCAATATTTGGTTCTGTCAGTATGGTACAAAACTTTCAAAGAAAGAAAATGGTTGCTTATAAAAAACAGATGAAAGAGGAAGAATCTGCAGAACAGTATATTACCAGTGCTAATATTCCACTCAGTCCGTTAGTAGAGAATTACAGAGGACAGGTGCTAGAGGCAGCCAGAAAATATGGAATAGAGGAATATACAGATCTAATGTTAGCTGTAATGATGCAGGAAAGTGGTGGAGCATGTGTAGATGTATTTCAATGTTCCGAATCACTTGGAAAACCACCAAACAGCATTGACACTGCAACATCCATAGACAGGGCATGTCAAATCATGTCCGGTTACTTAAGGGAATCCGGTGTTGGTGGAATTATGGACATTATACATATAAAACTTGCATTGCAAAGTTATAACTTCGGTGGAGGATTTTTAAAGTTTGTAAAAGAAAATGGTGGGGAATGGACACAGGAACTGACAAATGAATTTGCAAGGCAGAAAAGTAATGGAGTAAGAAATACTGGTGTAAGAGCAGAAAGGCTAGGGGAATGGCGGTATGGGGATCAACATTATACCGATCATGTCCTACGCTATTATCCTTATATGCCAAGTGGAGACAGTGCAGAAATTTCCGGAATACCATTAGAAAACAGAATGTCATGGCTTTTTCCCAATGGAGAACCTACAAGCAGCACACAAATGCAAGAGTATCTGACTACGGTAAGTATTCCAGTCATAGATACAGCGGGCACAGAAAGTACAGCACAGCTTACGGTACATAAAAGTATTGCAGTGAATGTGATAGGAGCATTTACAGAATTAAAAAACATTGGTTTCCCGGTAAGGGCTTCCGATACATCCGCATATTGTTGGCGAAACATGGTATCAGGAAACAAAGTATCTGCACATTCCTATGGAGTGGCGATTGATGTGAACTGGAACTCCAATCCGATGATCGGGTATACATCCGGAAATTATAAACCGGGAGAAGATCCCTATGCAGTTACCACAGAAGTGGTCAATATTTTTAAAAAATATGGTTTTTATTGGGGAGGAGATTGGAGTAGCAGTAAGGACTATATGCATTTTAGTTACATTAACAAATAACAACGAGGAGGAAATTATACGGCATGGGTAAATCAGAAGAAGATTCCATAAAAGAAAAAAAGCAGGAGGCTGAGAAGAAGAAAAAGAAGATCCTAATGATATTCTTACTGGTATTTATCATTTTTTGTTTTATGGAAGGTTATCTTTCCATGAAAAATACAAAGAAAACGGAGGAGAAAACCAAAAAGGCACAGCAGGAACAATCATATGATAACAAGGATATAGAGAATGTTATTGGTAAGGCATTGAATAACGGTACGACACAGACAGAAGAGATTACAGAGGATGATCAACCTGAAAAGATAGAAGATGGAAGTGAAATATCGGCAGTATCATCCGTAGAGATAAAGGACTTAAATGAAGAAGTCTTAAATTTTATTGATAATGACAAAGCTGGATTAGAAAAAGCTATCCGTGAATGGATGAATGGATATGGCTTGGCAGAGATGAAATCCGTGTCTTTCTATGGAGAATGTTTGATCGATTATAACAAGAAAACAGTAGCAGTATCCTTTGTGGTAGATATGGATAGCTCACCCGGATTTGATGCTGTATATAACCGGGAATTGAAAAGTTTTTCTATCGTCCCATGGTAAAATCATGAATCGTTTTTAACAGGAGGAAAAGGATATGAGAAAAGTTTTTGTGTGTTGCAGGGAATCAGAAAAAAAGCAGTTATTAGAAAAAGCAAATAAAGTATATAAAGGATCTGCTGTTTTAACACCTTATGTAGAGGATGCGGATGTGCTTGTCATCGTAGAAGAACCGGATGATACCATGCAGCAAAAAATAAAAGAAGCAGCAGGGTCTCAGATCCAGATCGTAAGGGTGGATCAGAATCTTAGGTGTAAGGATGTAATACAAAAAATTTACGGTAATAAGGCAGCTATCAAATCTTTTGTAAAGTGAGAGCAGGGTTAAATGTTATTAGAATTTAAGCAATGGATAGAGCAATTACATAAAAGCAGGAATAAAGGAATGATGAAGTTTTTGCTGATCTTCTTTTGTGGTCAGTTTTTGTTTTTAACTTCCAAAAGCTGGTTTCCTAATGGAAACGATTATCAAATGGCTACTCCGATGTATACGGAAAGATCAGCAGAAAATGTAACATTTACGCTGACAAAATGGGAATATTCACCGGCAGAGCGAATGATGGAACTGGATATTGGAATTGCTAATAATTCATTAGATAAACTGGAAGATTTTGAATATGAAGCTATGACGAGGGAATTAAAGAAATTAGATATAGAAGTCATAGTAGAAGCAGAAGATTTTGCCATTGTAAGGGTTGAAAATGTACCTAAAAAATGGAAAGAAATGATCTTTAATATCTATGTGAAATCTTCGGATGGAAATAAAAATCAGGTCAAATTTTATACCAATGATGAATCCGTAAAAGTGAAAAAGTCCATATCCCTGTGTACGGAAGAACAGTATTTTAAAAAGCATATGGAACTTTTGATATCGGAACAGAATAAAAAAATTCAGACGTATCAAAAGGAAAATCAGGACAAGACCAAAAAGCAGGAAGAGTATGCAGAAAAGATTTTAGAACTGACAGAATCCAAAGAGTTTCAAACGGAAAAAGAACAGGAAAACACAGATAACATTATAAAAAAAGCATATGGCAACATCCGAAATCTGGAAGAGAAAAAGAAAACCAATATACAGAACGTGGAAGAGTGTAACAAAAAAATAGAAGTGTTGAAAAAGAAATTGTCAAAGAAACCCGGAAAAGAGGAAAAGAAATGATTATTTTTATTGGACAGGAGGAAAAGGGCTTTTTTGCAGAAGAGGTAGCAAAAAGCAGATTAAAGGAAGAAACCGTATATGTGCCGGAGGATGCACATATTGCTTCTCAGGTAAATGAGATTTTATCATATGGGAATTGTTCTTATATGGTATTTGATATTGAGCAATACCATGATGAGGCAAAGGAACTTGCAGAAGAAATAAAACGTTTACAGAATACCAATAATGCAGAAATTGTTATTTTGGCTTGCGGATACAGCATGAAGTCAGAAGTCATCATGCAGTTAAAGGCAAGAAAGGTAAAGTATTTTATTACGGAGGCAACCTTATCCGAACAGAAAGATACCTTTGAAAAGTGTATTAACGGATATTATGAAAAAAATAATATGAGCAATGCTTCCCCTATTGATGTGGAAGAGGAACAAAAGAAACAGAAAGAGCAGACATTCCAGGGAAAATATATCAGTGTTGCAGGAAGCTGCCACCGGATAGGAACAACTACACAGGCACTGCAGATAGTAAAGTATCTGACATTGCAAGGGTATAAAGCCTGTTATATACAGATGAATGGAAGCTCTTTCTGGAGAGATATTTATGAGTGGTATAACTGCCAGTATGTAGATCAGGAGATCGGTCTGATCCAATTCCAGAATACAGACATTTATTTTAAAAAGGACAGGCTGACAGATGTCTTAAAAATGGATTATGACTATTTTGTTTATGATTACGGGGTCTATACAGATACCGATTTTAACAAATTGTCTTTTTTAGAGAAGAATATACAGATATTTGTTACCGGATCATTTCCAACAGAAATGAGATATACACAGGAGCTGCTTGAAAATAATTTTTATAAAGATGCATTTTTTATATTTTCATTTACAGCAGAAGATGAAAAGCAGGAGATCGTAAAACAGTTTGAGGATATAGGGACAGTTTTATTTTCAGAAGAAGTAAAAGATCCATTCTGCCTTACAGATACCAGAATATATGAGCAGATAATTCCTGTAAAAGGGATTATGAATAAAGTAACTAAAAAAGGACGTACAAGAAAAAAGGAGGGTAAGAAAAAACATGAATCAGGAAGAGGTATTAAAAGCCTATTGGAACATCATCGGGCATTATAAGGAAGATTATGCGGTTCTGCAGAATGAGGAGGGAAAGCTGGCAGTAATTGATGCAAAAGAAAATGAGGCACCTATTGGATCTATTGTGAAAGATGGAGAGTATATCACTCCATTACAGGAGGTCGAGCCGGAAATGAGAAAAGGTATTTTGGATCTATTTCAATGATGCTAAAAATAGCAGGTGCCTGAAACCCGCATAAAATCAAGGTTTTACTGTCAAAAAACAGAAAATGAAACAAGCAAAATTTAAAAAATCATTTATTGAGAATAAGAATACTTCCATAAAAAAAGAAAAAGCCCGTAAGAAGAAGGCGGTGTTGATGATAGAAACGGTTCTTATGACAGTGGTGTTTCTTGTATTTGGAGCAGCGACGTGCATAGCAACATTTTCGTTATTAAACAAAGATGTCAGGGAAGTATTTTTAGAACAGATGAAAGAAGAAATGGAGGAATTAGATGAAACTCCTGGATTCGATATCCAAGCTGACAAATCTAATGGATGATGAAACTTTTGAGCATTGTTGTAATGTGAACAGAGCAGCAATCACGATTTACGGATATTTAGAAGAAAAGGATTCGATAGACAAAGAGGTGCTTGTGAATGCATGTGCTGTATTGGACATAGGAAAGACATTGATCAATGAGTATATGTTTCGGAAAGCAGAGTCCTTTTCAGAGATCGAACGTGAATTAATGAACCTGCATCCGTACCTTGGATATAAAATTCTCTTAGAGAATCAGGTTCCGGATAAGATAGCAGAAGTAGTGTTATTTCATCATGGAAGGGATGCACCGCATTTGACTCCCATCCCGGTCATGACAGAAGAAGTCAGCGTATATGCAAAAATAATACATACCGTGGATGTTTTTGAAGCATTGCGGGAAAATCGTAACCGTAGACCAAGGTATTCTGCAAAGGAAGCATATGAAAAAATGAAGGACAATCCGGAATACCACAAAGCAGTAACAGAGTTGTTATATAAAGAAAATTTATAGAGAAAGGAAGAGTAAAAACATGATCCAGTTTATCAGACAGCATGGAGAAGTAATATTGGAAATTTTAGCCGTAATAGCTATCATTGGCGTTATTATTGCAATATACAAAGCAGGAGTATTTAATGGAGTATTTGAAGGACTCATAGAAACCTTTAATGAAAAAGCACAGAGCAAAATTTGGATGGAATAACGATTGATTCAAAAGAATTCCAAAGTGGGGTATCTGCTTTGGAATTTTTTATAGGAGGCTGATGAAGACAATGGATAATTTAGAAATTACAGAAATTCAATATGGACCGTTTTTACAGTATTTAAAAAGAGATGATATCACGGATGTTGATTTTAACGGTCGTGATCTGTGGATCCGTGATGTAAATGTTGGAAGGGTGAAAGTAACAGATAAAGATGTAATAGAACAGCTTACAGAAAATTTTATAGAGTCATTTACGGCTGCTGTATCAAATATGTTGGGAGAAAATCTGACAGCTACAAATCCTACTCTGGAAGCAGAAACCGGAAATTACCGGATCACGGTAGTACATAAGTCTGTAGCAATAACAGGTACCGGTATCTGTATCAGGAAAACACTTCCGGAACAAAGGATCAAGCCAGGCAAAGCAATTCAGGAACACTATTGCGAAGAAAAAGTGCTGCATCTTTTAGCAAATTGCGTAAAAGCAAGATTGAATATGGTATTTTGCGGAGAACCGGGTGTTGGAAAGACCGAATGTGCAAAATTTTTGACAACATTTATTCCGGAAGAAGAGAAAGTTATCACAGTAGAGGACACATTGGAGCTGCATTATCATGAAATTAATCCGGGAAAGGATTGTATGGAATTTCGTGTCAATGAACATTATTCTTACGCAGATGCAATGTCTACGGTTTTGCGTTTAACACCTAAAAGAGTGATGCTGTCGGAAACACGTTCCATAGAAGTAAAATATCTGATCCAATGCTGGACAACAGGAATTTCCGGTTTTACCACATTACATACAGATGATGTCAGAAAAATACCTGATCGGATCTTAAATATGCTGGAGAATAAACAGGATGCAGAACGCTTGGAAAATGATGTTTATGTAGGAATGGATGTAGGAGTGTTATTAGAAACACGTTACGATCCACAGAAAGAGATATATGAAAGATATATCAGCCAGATCGGATTTTTCTCAAGAGAGAATGGAAAAAACTATTGTAATCTGATCGTAAGAAACGGAAAACTGGAAAATGAGGATATCGTATTGCCGGAAGATATTGAGTTGAGGATGGAAAAGAGCGGAATATCAAATGCATTTTACTGCGAGGAACTGGAAGAATTAATGAAAAAAGAAAGTCTGGAGGCGGTTTCATAACAATGAAAGAAATGATCAGCATAAAAAATATAGGGATCTCCGTCTTTGGAGGTCTTTTCATAGCAGGAATCTTAAAATTAGGAGTAGTATTTGGAATCGTAGTGATGATCTGTCTCTTTCTTTTGATACCGGGTATTTTAAAAAATATTCAAAAAGAAAAGATGGAATATAAACGATTTACGGATGCCTGTGTCTACCTTGAGCAGATGGAAGGAGCATACAGGCAGAGAGGAAAAATATATCAGTCCCTAAAAGACACGGAGAAATTATTTAAAGATGGGGATATGAAAGACACGCTGCAACGGGCACTCCGTGAGATTGAAATAGAGTATACGAAGCCAGATGCATCCAAAAGAGCCTTAGACATCATATCAGAAGAGTATGGATGTGAACAAATGGAGCTTTTCCATGATTTTCTCATCAGGAATGAAACAAGAGGGGGGGACTATGAAAAGTCCATACAGATTTTGGAAAAACGCAGAAATGCATGGATCAGTATTACGGAGCAATGCAGGAGTGAAAAGAAAAATATGATGGTATCAGTAATATTGTCGATGATTACCCTGTTTTTTACACCGGAAATACTTCTGTTTTTCCTTCCAAAAGAAATGAATATCATGACCCAGATGGCAGAGCGTGGACTGGTAGTATTAAACTTTGTATTGATCTTTTTATTGTTCAGAAGAGTTATGAAAAAAAATGCAGTCAACTGGCTTACGGAAGTAGAAGAACGCGATGAAAAGGAAATCCTGAAAGATTACGAATATATTAAAAATTACGATGAACATAAAGAAATTGTATCAAGTATCAAATGGGCGGTCATTCCAATGTGTATTACCGTTGTATGTTATGCATTTACGAGATCATTGGTATGCTTTGCCATTGGCATTCCGATAACGGTATTAATGCTGAATCAGCATAAATTGGAATATTCGCAAAGGAAAAAGCAGATAGAAAAAGAGGTAGAAAGAGATTATCCAAAGTGGCTGTTTGAGATCACGTTGCTAATGGAAACAGAAAGCGTACAGGGGGCAATTTATAAATCCATGGAAAATGCACCAAACGTACTGCAGTACCCTTTAAAAGAATTTAGTGAAACACTGCAGATGAAACCTGCAGATCCGGATGCATATTTTGAGTTTTTGGAAATCTATGATTTGCCTAAAGTACATGAAAGCATGAAAATCTTATATTCGATTTCTAAAGGACTTGGGGGAAATCAGGAAGAGCAGATTTTACAGATCATAGACAAAAACAATGAAATGACCATACAAAGCGAAAAGATTAAAAATAATAACAAGATAGCCGGGATCATGGTATATATGCTTTACCCGGTAATCCCGTCAGGAATGAAAATGATGGCAGATTTAGGTCTGATTCTGCTTACGACATATGGAAACATCGGCACCGGACTATAAAGGGGGTATAAGAAAGAATGGATGCGTTTATCAAAGGATTTTTAGGACTATTCATTGCTGCAATGATTACATATATTGCGGTCGGGACAATATCGGCAGAGCTGGACGCTTCTTCTGCGAGGGGATTTATGGATTCAGCAAAAAAAGAAATTGCGGAATCGAATTTCTCCGGAAATGTCATTCAGGAAGTGGGACGTACCGCAAAGGAAAATGGTTATGCTCTTGAAGTTAATGTGTACGGCAAAGAGAGTGGAAAGCAGAGTGCTGCTTATGGTGAGAATGAAAGCGGAAGCATTGGAGATACCCAGGATGTAGAATGTGCAGAATTAGTGCTGACATATGATTATTCCATTCCGATTTTAGGATCAAAAAGCACACATACAGTAAGGGGGAACGTAAATTAATGCAAAGCATAATAAAGCAGATAGGTGGAGTGATGATAGAAATTGCATTATATCTTCCACTGATAGGGATATTTAGTATATTGCTACGGTACTTAAGCTCATAGGAGGCGTTAGAACAGATGATAGAGTTTATAAAACAACATGGACAAACATTGATAGAAGCCGGAGGAGCAGTTATTATGATCGGAGTATTTGCCGGTGCTTTTTTTGGCGGTGGCTTTTCAGCAGCAGCAACAATGTTTTCAAAGTGGTTATATGGAATGTAAGGGAGGCTGCAGGATATGAAAAACTTCATTCGGGTCATGGCAGGATTTTTGATAGCGATCCTTGCTGTTTTGATCGTTATTGGACTTTACAATAAGGGGATTGCCGGAAAGCTGGGAAAAAACGTGGAAGAAAATAAAAGCACAGTTTCTAATACAACGGCATTTGAAAAAGCAGTCCTGGCAAACCCAATCTTGGAATATACCGGGAAGAGTTCCAAAGAAGCAGAAAAAGAGTATTGCATCTTTGAAGAGATCAATCTTAAAGAAGATAAAGGAAAAAGTGAAAAGACTCTGGCACAGGCAGTTTCTGATGGAGAAATAAAACATCCTGAAGTTGAAGTATTACTTTCAGATGGATCCAAATTATCGGAGGCATCTGTTGATTCAGAAAAAGGAATTGTCAAATTTCCAAAGTCAGGGTTCTACCAGATCAAGGTCTCTGGAAAAGATGAGGACAATAACCAGACAGAAATTAGTTTTTATGTTGCAGTAAACAGGAAAGGGGCATAGAAATAAATGAAAAACCTAATAACCGGACTGGCAGCATTTGTCATTGTAATTCTTCTTTTATTGACACTGTATACGATACAGGGAAAGACAGAGAGAAAGACGGAGATTCAGGATGGAATCACAACTGCTATGGAAGCAGCAGGGCAGAAAACAAAGGAAGAGGGCAATTATACAAACAATGATGAATTTCAGGCAGCTTTTATAGAAAACCTGATGCTACAGATGGATTCTGATTCAGACGTTTCCGTCACGGTTTTAAAAGCGGATTATCAAAAAGGGATTCTTTCTGCAGAAGTGACATCTTCTTATAAGCATCCTAATGGAAATCCTGGAAGAGTAAGCTGCAAAAGAACAATCATTTTGGATCAACAGGAAGATTCCATAAAAGAAAAAAACCGATATAGTGAAATTTTCTACCTTGATAAAAAACGAAGGGATGAGGATTTATATAAAAAGGTCACACTGACAGAAGAGTCTGATCTGATTGAACCACAGAAACCGGAGGATGAGGATGGACGTACCTTTTCCGGGTGGATCAATGCAGAGACAGGACAAAAGGCAGATTTTAGTCAGAAAATAACATCAGATGTGATATTCTATGCAGATTGGAGGTAAAAGCATGAGATATAAAAAAGGACTGGCAGCCCTGCTTGCCATGACCGTATTCCTGACGCAGCCGGGAATATCCATGGTTCATGCAGACACAACAACAGAAAATACAGTAGCTGCATATAAGAATGTGATAGTAAAATCCGAAAATCCTGAATTGGACATACATGGAGCAATGGATAAAAGAGAGATTGGAACAAATACATATCTGTTATCCTATGAAAATGAAGAAGATGCAAAGAACGCATATCAAAGTTTTATAAATTCATCAGATGTCCAGTATGTTGATCAGGATGTGAAGGTAACAATCCAGACGAAAGATACAGACGATCAGGAAGAAAAAAATCCAGAAGAGGAAAATATAGAAGAGGCGGATCAGGAAGAAGCCGATCAGAAAAATTCGGATCAGAAAGAAGATTCCATAAAAGAAAAAAAGGATGAGGACACATCTAAACCGGATATGGAAGATGAAGAACCGGAAACGGATCAGGCAGATCTACCAAATGCAGAAGAAGAAACAAAACAGGAAGCACTACCGGGGGAACCGGATACAGAAACTACAAAAGAATCGGTGGAGGATGATATATTTAGGATCGCTCTTCCGGATACAGGGATCGATGCTGGAACAGCCTCTGTTACTGCTTACATAGAAGATACTGGGGTAAATTTATCCGGAACAGGAGATGCCGGTTCTACGATGGATGATAATGGACACGGAACAGCTATGGCAGAAACAATCATAGCAGCATTGGAAGAGAATGGAGTAAATGCAGAAAAAGTAAAAATACTTCCGATCAAGGCATTAAACAGCCAGGGAGAGGGAAGCATTTCATCCATATATCAATCCATTCAAAGTGCCATAGATCAGAAAGCAGATATGATCGTTTTGGGAGTATCATCAAAAACGATATCACCGGCACTGGATGAGATAATAAAAGAGGCAAAAGAAAGAAATATCATGACACTTTGTGCTGCAGGGAATGACAGTACGGATATCCGGGAATACGCACCGGCTAACAGTGAGTATGTAACAGTGATCAGCTCCATAAAGAACAAAGAAGAAGCAGCAGAGTATACAAATTACGGAGCAGTTGATTTTTGTTCCTATGGAGAAAAGGACGTACTGGTGTCAGGAAAACAGATGACCGTAAAAGGAACATCGATCTCCTGTGCATATACAGCAGGCGTAGCAGCATCTTTTGGAAAAGGGATAAGCATTGAAGAGCGTTATCAGAAGTTAAAAGAAAAAGCCGTATCGATGCCGGAGGCATCTGCAGAATACTTTGGAAACGGACGTATCGGAGATGCACCGGATAAAGTGACAGAAGAAGAACCAAAAAAAGAAGAGGTAAGATCAGAAGAGACAAAAGAGAAAGACGCTGAAAAGCAGGAGAAAAGAGAAAACACATTGGAAGAGACTTCCATAAAAAAAGAAAAACCGGAGGTAGAGATACAGGATGTACAGCCTCTTGGAGCATCGGATAATACAGGACGTTATTATAATCCTGCAGAAGTTTATGATAATGTAAGTGTTCCTTATCATCATATCGTATTTAACTTAATGTGTGATAGCAATGCAAACAGAACGTCTACAGCAACCTCATCTGTTACACCGTTATATACAAGATTCTATGGCTCTTGTAATGATGGATCAGTATATGAGATGATCAAAGCAGTTTATAACAATACCAGGGGAAGTAATACGGAAGCCCTATGTTTTATCGATGCTGCAGCACATACTTATACGATCAAGGATCATATAGACAGCAGAACAGAGTTTTGTACAAACCCAAGTGAAAGTAAATGGCTGACTCCATCCAAACGGGGATATAAGGACGGTAAATTCATGGTAGCAAATCCGGTAGGGGCATCTAAACCATTTCGTAATGTTGGAGATAAAAAACTGAAAGGATGGGGAATCGGTTCTACATCATCATCCATCTATTTTAGGGCATCTTATGGCTATGATATTCATTATTACAAAAGAAATACAAGTAATAGCAGTGATTATCAGATACAGAACGTATCGGATGACTTAAATGGTGTAGACATCATATCAGATCCACAAAAGACGGGATATCTGTTTCAGGGATGGTCATTGAATCAGCAGGCAACTACTCCGGATAAATACAATGGAAATACGATCAAACATGGTACACATATCTATTCCATCCGTCCTTCATCTGCAAATGATACATCTACACATAGAGACTTGTATGCGATCTGGAATCCGATCAGTTACAAGATCCGTTATCATAGAAATGGAGCAACATCAGGAACGATACATGATACACAGGCAGAATATGATAAAAGCGTCAATCTTAGTAATAATGCATTTGTAAGGACCGGTTATCAGTTTAAAGGATGGAGTACGTCTGCAAATGGAAAAGTTAAGTATGCAAACCAGGCATCCGTAAAAAATCTTGCAGATACCAATGGGGCAGTGGTACATCTCTATGCAGTATGGGAACCGATTAAATATCAGGTAAAATATCATGGCAACGGGGCAACATCGGGAAGTATGAAAAACAGTATACATACTTATGATGAGTGGAAACCGCTTAATCCAAATGGTTATGTGCGGCAGTTTAAAGTGGATTTTGAGACAGGATGTACAGATGTAGAAAATCCTTCTAAAAAAAACGTACCGGCAGCTTTTAACGGTTGGATGAAGAGCAGCACCGGAACAAAGATAGATTATGAAGCAAAGGACAGTATAAGAAATTTAAGCAGCACACAGGGAGCCGTGGTCAGCCTTTATGCAAACTGGACGGATGGAACGGTAAAACTGCCGAAACTGAAAAGATATGGTTATGATCATTTAGGCTGGAGCAGCAATAAAAATGCTTCCGGTGCAGATAAAGGATATACACCGAACGCAGAAGTAGTCGTTTCATCAGATAAAAAATTGTATGCTGTCTGGAAAGAGCAGACCAGAGATATCATCTACAATGCGAATGATGGAACAGGAACAGTACAAAAGGAGAAAAAGAAATATACACAAACCTATGTGATCAAACAAAACTCATTCATCCGATTAGGATATGAATTTGTCGGATGGGATACAAGACCGGATGGCAAGGGAGATAAGACATACGATCCGGGAACATCCTACACAAAGCATGAAGACCTTACGCTTTATGCCATTTGGAAAGAAAATTTTAAAGTAGCATATATCGGAAATGAGCAGACGGCAGGCTTGGACTTCATCGATGAGGGTACGGATCAGCTTGGCTATCAGGAAAGTCTGGAGTATACTTTTGATGACAACCTGGAAGAAGCAGATGATCCAAAAACAGAGCATTTCAATAAAAAAGAAGAAGTAGATGCGTATGTGGATGCCGAAACAGGGAAGACAGTCAGACAGACAGTAAGCGGAACCGTAGTAGGATGGAGTATGGATAAAGACGCTGCAGAAAACAAAGGAAAAAAAAGATACGATCTGGGAGAAGATATTTTAGGTTCAAGGTTAATGCAGTATGCTACTACAAGAAATAATGTTACATATAATGCCCCGGCTTCTGACTATGGAAAATTTCCAAAGGACAGTCTTACAGATCTGAAAGAGGATAGATCTGTTTATGGAGCACCGCTTCCTGTCGGGGTCCGGACATTTTATAATGGGATTCCGTACATCAATCTGAGAGCCATATGGGATATGGGACCTGTGATCGAGGCATATGACCGCTACTATACACTGGAAGAGGCACAGGAGGGATCGATTACCCGTGACAGCCTGCTAGATGCTGCGGAGGCTTACGATGAGGAATTAAAGAGTTCCGGTAATAAAGACGGAAAACTGAAAAAAAAGAATGATGAAAAGAATCATACGGTATTTGATCTGTGTGATTATCAGGAAAGTGATTTTACACAGCTAAAAGACAGTGCAGATATCAGTGTAACGTATCGTGCTAAGGACGCTGCCGGAAATGTTACGAAGAAGACTGTTATGGTACATATCATAGACAGCCGTTCCGTACCAAAAGAACCGGAAGAAGGAAAAGTAAGGTTTATCAGTAAGAAATACTTGAATACACTGTCGGATAATTCCATCTGGAAAAAGAACGAAGACTATAAGAAAGCCTTGGAAGAAGCCGTAAGTTACAAAAGGGAGAATCCAAAGAAAACAGATCCGCTTCCGATATTTGGTGAAGCCTATACCAAAGAGATCGAAGGAACGGGAAGTTGGAATAAAACCCCACAGCAGGTATGGGAGTTTAAACGTAAGGATGTAGTAAATGTGCAGTCTTATATTAAAGAAAATGGAATCTCTTCCTGTACAACACCGGAAGGGTATCAGTCCTTCCTAACAAAATTTGCAGACTGCAAAAAATAGTGATGCAAAAGGTCTTGCCGGATATTATCCGGCAGGATTTTTTTGTGAGAATGCTGATTTTATGCGGGTTTGAGGTACATGCTATTTTTATCAGGTAGCAAAAACCGAACAAAAGTTCTTGCCAAGCAGGGAATATGTGGTATAATGGGAAAAAACATAGTAAATAACGGGGAACAGGTGGAAGGAGATTTTTTATGAGGGCAAAGAGAATTTCAGCATGGATCATTGCAGTATCACTCTGCATGACGAACAGCGGACTGGTGTATGCAGCCGAAAATACCGGAATGGAAGAGAGCAGCATACAGGCAGTTCAGGAAGAAGATTCCATAAAAGAAAAAAAGGATGAGGAGCCTGCAGCAGAGTGTGCCTCTGAGGACGTACAGGCGGAAATAAGCAATGAAAATGAATTAAGTGGGGAAATTACCACGGAAACGGAAAACGTGGCTGAAAACGGCACTCAGGAACAGCACGATTGGGAAGGTAAATTATATTCAGATGGAACGGCAGAGATCACAAAATATACGGGCAGTGATAAGGATGTAGTCATACCATCCACGATCGAGGGTCATACGGTAACATCACTGGAGCAGGATGTATTTTACAATAATACAACGGTGGAAACCATTCATATACCGGCAACAGTGATCCATATGGGGCATCCCGGAGATGTATTTATAAATACATTTGATGGTACAACATCACTGAGATCGATCACGGTGGAAGAAGGAAATCCGGTTTATTTTTCCAGGGATGGGGTGTTGTTCCGGTATGCAGCAGATAATGGGAAACCAATGATTGAGCGTTATCCGGAAAATAAGCCGGGTGAAACATATATTATTCCGAGAGATATTGATGCAGTAGGAGATTTTTTTTATCCCAAAAATCTAAGGAAGATCGTTATTCCTGATACGGTAAGTTTTATCGGCATATCAGCATTTACAGGACTTTCAGACGCAACGATAGTATTCTGCCCTACCGAACCTTCACAAGTTGATGTAAGAGATATATTTGCCAGTCTTACAAACTGTAAGATCATTGTTAAGAATCAGGCAATGAAAGAAGCAATCGGATCGGCAGATGACTTTTATAATTCGGAAAACACCAGTGTGTTGTTGGAGTCCGAATTATCTGCAGAAGAAAGAAATGCATACCTGACACCGGCAACAGATCTAACCTTTGCTGATGGAAGCAGTACAAAGAACATCACATTAGAGCCGGAGGAAAACTGTACGATCGACTATCAGCTTTTCCCGGAAGACACAACGGATGTTGTGACATGGGAAAGCTCCGATGATTCCATTGCAAAAGTGGAATGTGTGAATGGTAAGGTGACAGTGACAGGAAAAGTTGATGGAAAATGTGTGATTACCGGCAGGGATCAGAGTGGTCACAGTGTTAAACTCAATATTACTGTGTTCACCCAGATCGAAAGTGTTACTTTAGGAAATAGTAATGTTTTAGAAAATGGTGCAGATACTCCAGATGTAGATTCAAATGGATATGAAATTATTAAGTGGCAATATGCTGATGACTGTAAAAGAGCATATCTTTCAGTAAATCCTAGTAATGCCACATATAAAAACAATGTAAAATGGAGTAGCAGTGATCCTTCTGTAATCAGTGTAAAAGGAAATGGAAGTAAAGCGGAGCTGGACATTCAAAAGGTCGGGGTTGCAACGCTTAAGGCAGTGCTTACGGAAACGGATAGTGGAAAGACGTATGTAAGAGAGAAAACATTTCATGTTACAAAAAGCGTGAGATGGGACTGTGATATAAGCGTTTCCAACATTAAGCATTCGGGAGAATTGCCAAAAGTACCGGAAATACCGAAAGTAGTTGTAAAAGACGGTGATAAAGTTCTAAAAGAAGGAATTGATTATATAGTGGCTGCAGAATACCAAGGTGTTTATGAGCAGATGGTTGAAATGGAAAAGAAGTATCCGTATGATGATGGATATTTTGTAAATAATGCACTTGTAACGATCACCGGAAAAGGAAACTATGATGGAATAGGTTGGGAATATTACACTGTACGAGCTAATTATAAGACTGAGAAAACCGATCAGAAAAAAGATAACACAACCGAGAAATCAGGTCAGAAGATAACGGGTATCTCTTCCAGTTATAAGAAAGCGTATAATTCCTCCTTTACTTTAAAACCAAAAGCTAAAGGCAAGATTACCTATAAGAGCAGCAATACAAAGGTTGCCACGGTAAACAGTAAAGGAAAAGTGAAGATCAAAGGAACCGGGAAAGTGACGATCACCATAACGGCAAAAGAAACATCGGCTTATAAAAAGCAGACGAAGAAAGTAACCATTTATGCCGTACCGGGAAAGCGTGATATTAAGAAGCTGTCCTCCGGGAAGAAAAAGCTGACGGTGCAGTGGAAGAAAGATAACCGATCAGACGGCTATCAGGTGCAGTATTCCACAGACAAAAAGTTCAAAAAGAACGTAAAGAATGTAGTGATCGGAAAGAAACAGACCACGAAGCAGACCATTAAAAAGCTAAAGACCGGAAAGAAATACTATGTACGGATCCGTTCTTACAAAAAGATAAGCGGAAAGAAATACTATGGAACCTGGAGCAGCAAAAAGACGGTAAAAGTAAAGTAGCATATAGGGAAATACAAAAAAGACATCGAAAAGATGTCTTTTTTGTGCTTCAAAGCAAAGTCGGATAATGGTGCTACTTGTAAAAATGTGATATAATATATTTTGGGTACTGTCATAACGGTAGGCGGTTAGTCCTTCTGCAGAGGGACTGTGACCCTCTGATTACATAGAAACCTGAAAATGGAATCCAGTGGAAAGGAGGGCTAAGCCAATGAGTATTGTAGACTTCATTGCAGTAGTTAGCTTCGGCTTGACCTGCTTTAGTATCGGATACACATTCGGTAAAGATAATGATAAACCACAAAAATAGCCGCCCTGAGTCTTGGTAAGCTGAGCGGCTGTTCAGATATATTATCGGACTAACCGTCTATCGGCAGTACCTATTTCTAGTATTATATTATCACGCAGGATTGTAATTGTCAAAGAGTTTGTAGAACAGGACATCCGGGCATTGGATCAGTTAACATGAGTTTGGCAGGAAAGCAGTATAGGAGGAAATATAGGAAATGTATGGTATTTCTTTTGAGTTAAATTTAGAAGTTTTAAAGAAAGAGTATGGTAATTCGTATCATTGTGCTTATGAAGAAGTTAGGCATGAGTTGGGCAATGTTGGATTTGAATGGACACATGGCAGTGTCTACATCAATAAAAGCAATGAAAATAGCTTGACAACGGTATATAAGGCAATCAGTCGATTATCAAAGATTGAATGGTTCAGAAATAGTGTTCGTGATATTAGAGCTTTTAAAGTAGAAGATTGGTCAGATTTTACAGAGATTGTAAAAAGCGGACATAATAAGAGTTGACAAATCTTCCATAAAAAAAGAAAAAATTCTTGTAGTAGGTGGCTTATCTGATAATATGTTTGGAACGAATGATAGAAAGACTTGGTAAAAAAGTGATGGAAAAAACAGAAAGTAACTGAGTATACAGTTACTTTCTTGGATAAAGAACATCTCAGCTGCTATCTGTGATAGATGCAGCACTATTATTTATTGAGGTATGAGATGCTATGTGTTATTGTAAGGCATCTAATTTAAAATTGCAATAAGGAAAGAAAATCTTGGAATATTTCAGGATTTTCTTTTTTTATGCTCTTCTATTGAGATATTTCCTAAAATATACTATACTTCATTTATAGTATATTTTTGAAACGGAGGTAGAAAATGGGAAAGGAAAGATTCGATAAAAAAGAATGGATGGAAAAGTCTATGCAGATGAAAGGACAGATGCATGACATGATTTTTCAAATGGCGGAAACTTATATTACAAATCCGGAAGCTATTGCCGAATATATGGCGTTTAGTTCTAAATTTTATCGTTATTCTGTGAAAAATACCATGCTGATTTATTCACAGAATCGGGGAGCATCATTCGTGCAGTCATTTTTGAATTGGAAATCTATGGGGGTTAATATCCGGAAAGGGCAGAAAGGAATGAAAGTGTTTGTTCCGGTTCAGAAGACATTTTTAAAGAAAGATTCTGAGATTGTTCCATTAAGCGAGGCATCCCCGGAATGGAAAAAGGCATATAAGGAAAAGAAAATTGAAGTATTAAAACGGACAGTTTTTAAGGTTGGCAATGTTTTTGATATTTCACAAACGGATTTTCCAAAAGAACGGTACCCGGAACTGGTTACGATGGGATATCCGGAAGTTTATCATGCCAGGCTGTTTGATGCAGTCAGTGAATTTGCTGCTACTGCCCTCTCCTGCCCGGTCAGGGTTGAAGATATGGCATCTGTTACTTTAAGGGGATATTATGTACCTTCTAAAAATGAGATTGCAATCAATCATCTTTTGGAAGATACCCACAGGCTTTCTACTCTTGCTCATGAGACAGGTCATGCAATGATACATCGTGATGCAGGAGAAAAAAGTCTGGCACAGATAGAATTTGAAGGGGACTGTGTTGGCATTATGATGGAATCAAGGTTTGGGATCATGCCTGTAGATAAGAGAAAAGAACATCTTGCACAACATTTCGGCACCTTAAAAGAAGAGATCATAAGTACATTGGGGGAGGATGCTCTGATAAAAGAGTTGGACAAAATCTTTTCGGATGTGTATTCTATTTACAATGGTTATACAGAGGCTTTAGATGCCTGTGTCCAGCGTCATGTACCGGCAGAAGAATTGAACATGAAAAAGGAGTCTTTTCTGGATCGTATGATAAAAGAAGCTTCTATGAAAAATCCGGATGCAGCACTCTCTCACCCGGATCATGGCATGGATATGGACGATGGATTGAGTATTTAAAAGAAAAGAGGTGATATATATGCCGTATCAATGGATGTCAAGGGAAGAGACTGCAATGGTTGCAGAAGCAATGAAGGAACAGATAAAGATTCAGGACTATGCAGCTTCCATAGGTTATACTCCGGTTAAAAAAGGTAGATACATTTCTTTAAAGGAAATAGACTCTATCCGGATTGATCCACAGAAAAATTGTTTTTACAGAAACAGTGGGATTGGAGGAACAACCAAAGGCAGCGTGATCGACTTTGCCATGAATGTAAATGGAATGAATTTTCATGAAGCATTTATGGAATTGAAACAATATGCGAATCTGGATTTAAGCCGGGACTATCCGACTTTTTCTCCGGATAAAAAAGCTGCAGAACAGTCTAAAAAAAAGGCAATACAGAGGGAATTAAAACTCCCGGAGCGTGGACAGAATATGAGGCGTGTCTATGCTTATCTTTTGAAAAGCCGTTTTTTAGAACCGGATGTAGTGCAGGATTTTGTGAGTAGAAAGATGTTGTATCAGGATATCCGTAATAACTGCTGTTTTGTCGGATATGATGATGTGGGAAATCCTAATTATGGATTTCTGCGTGGGACCAGTACACAAAATCGGTTTGTCGGAGATGTTCCGGGATGCGATTATGAAAAAGGTTTTTACATACACAACGGATCAAATAAGTTGATCATATCAGAGTCAGTCATCGATGCTGCATCGGTCATGTCAGTGCTTCATGCACAGGGGTATGATTTTAAGGAATATGACTATTATGCATTGACCGGGAGCTGCAAGCTGGAAGGTATTTTTTCAAGGATCAAAGAGGGAAACTATGAACAGATCCTCATGGCTCCGGATAATGATGAGGCTGGGAAAATTTCAGTGCAGAAAATGAAAGATTTTTTAAAGGAGAATCAGATTGAAACAGAGTTTTCAGAACATTTTCCGGTATCGAAGGACTGGAATCAGGATTTAGTTAATGTGAGGTCAAAGTTTGGAGACATTCATACGCTGCATTTTTTTCCGATGACGGAGGCTGAACTGGAGATCCCTAAAGAACCTCAGATTTACATCTCTTCTTTCCACAAAGAGGGAGGAAGAACTTTGGCGAAGGGACACATGGATGGCAAGATGTTTGATACGACTGTCTGGAGAAAAGGAAATCAGTTATTGATTAAATTACCGGATGGATATCAGCATAACTTTACGGATCAGGAAGCCTTCCGGTTAAAACGGTTTTCGGAAAAATATAATCAGCAGTATTTAGAAAAGATGAAACAACAGGAGTTGCAGAAAGACCAGGGATTGGATATATGATATTTCTTTTTTATAGAAATTTCCCTGCCTCTTGCCTCTTCCTTTTGTGCAGGGAACGAAAAAAAGGAGCCGGTATACCGACTCCTTCTTTCATAGTAAATAATTAACCCTCAAATTGAAAGGATTAATTATTTTATACCATTTTTCGGATATTTTGTCAATGTTCCTCGGACAGAGCGAAGGTAGCCACTTGTGTGGCCACACTTCTACTCTGTCTCAATCCTCTTTAAAAACTTGATGGCTTCGTACCAAGGGAGGTATTGATTAAGCCGGTCCCTCAAATAAATTTTTCTTAAAACTTGATAGGTTTTTGGATTATCTCTATAGTTTTCCCAATTTTTGATGGTATTCATGATCCGGTTATGTATTTTTTCTGGTGTGTTTTTTTCAGCACCGGATTGCAGAAATATTTTTAAAATAGGTGCCGGATTTTTGATGGGATGCTCTTCCAGCCATACCAAGCCGGTCAAGATACATTCAGTCACATACTTCTGCTCCTCTTCCATTTCTTCCTCGTCATCTTCTTCGGCAACATGCATAAGAAGTTTCTCTGATATATCTCTTAACAATTTCGTTTTCGGCAAAGTCTGATCAAAAACAATTTTTTCCATCAGATCCTCTTCCTCTTCTTTTCTATACACTGCTTCTGCATTTAATAATAAAAATGTCTCCCTTGAAAAAATAAAACTTCTAACCGTTGTATACATATATTTTTCCTCCTAAATTTGAATGTTTTTGATTTTGGTTTCGCAAAGTTCATTTTAAATTTTTTTGGTCGGGTTTCGGATATGATTTTTTTGAAATTTTCTCATGAAATCGGCTCCTTTCTTTTGTGGTGGTATTATTTTACACCTGAATTTTCCCAACGCAATTTTTTGGAAAAAAATAAAATTTTTTATTAGATGATAAAAATAGCAGGTGGCTCAAAAGCCCATAAATAAAGGATTCTTTGAAAATTTTTTTGATTTTTTTATATAAGGTTAAAAATTTTTTATTTGGGCACCTGGATCCGTCACCCCAAAATGATTCGCTGCATTAGCATGGACAACTAA
>ERZ809146.47-NODE-47-length-60825-cov-7.001613_pt1 | contig 60825 bp, 58 predicted proteins | sample MGYA00520794_ERZ809146 | MGnify/ENA primary metagenome ERZ809146 (study PRJEB31570, sample SAMEA3212995) | Homo sapiens | biome: human-gut; feature: human gut; material: fecal | place: Sweden | collected 2011 ... | reverse complement strand
CTCCCGCTCCGGCAGCAGCTCCTGCAGGTGCAGGCGAATCCGTTGAAGCTCCGATGCCTGGTAAAGTTATCCGCATCAACAAACACGTTGGTGATGCAGTAGCTTCCGGCGACGAAGTCCTCGTACTCGAAGCTATGAAGATGGGCAACCCGATCATGGCCCCATGCGATGGCAAGGTTACCTCCATGCAGGTTTCCGAAGGCCAGAGCGTACAGGGCGGCGATCCGCTGTTCACCGTTGGCTAATCCCAGCTTGAACTATGCATAAGAAAAGCAGTGCTTCGGCACTGCTTTTTTTATTGTCTGTGTATCTGCCTGTCAGCATCTGACTGGTATATGGTACTCCCATTCTTTCGTCTTTTTCCTTTTATTTTTTATTTGTTTTCTTCCTCCGGCTGAGCCATGAGGAGGCCAAGCATAGTGAGGCCTGCTTGTTCCAGTGGATAGTTATGGGGGAATACGGCGGCTATGCCATAGCGGAAGAGGGTTTCTTTTTCGCTTTCTTCTCCCGGATTGAGGGCGACGAGGATGTCGTCCCGGCCCAGAAGTGTGAGGGCTCTTTCGAGGGACACTAGGAGCTTGGTTCTCCTCGGACTGTCCGATGCATAATAAATGAAATGGACGTCGTTGTCCACGGCGTTTCTGGCTGTATCCTCCGGCGTTTCCAGGGATCCTACGTCCACGTCCCAGCCGGCGTCGGCAAAGGCGGCAGCGGCCAGTTTCCTCTCTTTTTTAGAACCGTCCTCTTCCATTTCGGCAATGAGTATGCGCGGTCTTCGTCCTTCCTGTTCTGCAAACTGTTTCGTCAGTTTTACTGACTGCATTCGTTCCAGTTCCCTGTCCCTATTCACCATGGGCCTCCTTATCAACTCTTATCGAAACTCAAATGGCTTCTTATCGTATGCTCATTATACTGCTTTTTAATGGTCATTTTCAAATAATATTTGCAAATAATATTATAAGCTGATAATACAATTAGCCAAAAATTACAACAAGATAATTGACACTTAGAAACTAATGAATTATACTGTGGATGTAGTCTTTTGGACAATTTCACATTGCTGACAGATGCGTAAGCATAAAAGAGAATCCGGTATAAGCCGGAGCGGTCCCGCCACTGTAAGGAGGAGTTCCTGCTCAATGATGTCACTGGGGAAACCTGGGAAGGCGAGCAGGGATGAGGAGCCCGAGCCAGGAGAACTATCTGTCAAAGAATCACCGTTAGGGAAGCTCGATTTTCAAAATGAATCCTGCTTCCAGAAACCTGCGAATGATGGGGAGGGGATTGGGACAGAGAGTCCCTATTGCCGGCTGCCATCTATAGGTGCCGGCTTTTTTATGTGAAATAGACCTTTGAAGGAGGTGAAGGCCTGACTTTTGTGTCATTGTCCTGAGAAAGGCCGATCATATCGGTATCTTTGCTGCTCTGATGTTGTCAAAGGAGGATATATTCATGGATGAACAGAAATCCCAGGAACCGGTTAAACAGCTGACAGATAAAGAACTGGAAGCCATCCTTAAAAAATCAGAAGGAAAAACGGATTTCCCGGCAGTCAAGTTTGATGAATTCACACCGCCCACATGGGAAGAATGGGTTGATGCCTGCAATGCTCTTTTGAAGGGCAAACCCTTCGATAAGCTCATGTATACGAAAACCTATGAGGGCATTACCTTTGATCCCATTTATACGCTCCGCACGGGTCCTGTAGCCATGGACAAATATCTGCCCACCGACGATTATCCCGGCATGGGAGATTATCTCAGAGGTTCTGCGGTGAACGGCTACAAGGAAGCGCCCTGGGGGATTGCCCAGGCCTGCGATGAGACGCTGCCTTCTGAAAATAATGAACTTCTGAAGCATGAAATCGATAAGGGCTCCACGGTATACAATGTCCGCCTTGACAGCGCATCCACCGATGGGGTGGATGTGAAGGATGCAAAAGAACCTGGCGACACCGGTGTATCCATTACCACCCTGGAAGATATGGCCTGCCTTCTTGACGGCCTGGATCTTGATAAGTACCCCTTCATGATGTACTGCGGGCCCTCTTCCCTCCGCATGATTGCACTGGCAGCGGCTGCTTTAAAGGCGAAGGGCAAGGATACGGAAAAGCTCCATGGCGTTATTGGCGCCAACCCACTGTCCCAGCTGGCAAAGAACGGCACGCTGCCAAAGCCTCTGTCCGCCTGCTATGACGATATGGCGGAAGCCATCCGCTGGACAGGGAAGCATGCGCCCCGCCTCCGCACCATCATGCCAAGGAGTGAAGTCTTCTCCAGAGGTGGCGCCAATGCGGTGCAGGAAGTGGCTTATACGTTTGCCATGGCTGTGGAATATGTCCGCGAAATGGAAAAGAGGGGGATATCCATCCATGACATTGTCCGTTCCATCAACTTCGGCTTCAACGTAGGCACTGTTTTCTTTATTGAAATCGCCAAGCTCAGGGCAGCCCGTGAAGTATGGGCCAATATTATGAAGGCCTTCGGCGCCAATGAAGCAGACAGAGGCTGTCCCATTCATTCCCGTCCTGCTTATTTCTACCGCACCATTTTCGATGCCGGAGTGAATATGCTGAGAAATACCACCGCCATGTTCTCTGCCGTGGTAGGCGGCGTAGACACCTATGAGAACGAACCTTATGATGAAACGGTTAGAAAGGGGGATGAATTCTCCCGCCGCATTGCCAGAAATGCCCACATCATCCTGCAGGAAGAATTCGGCATGCTTCGTCCCATTGACCCTGCCGGCGGTTCCTGGGCCTTGGAACATCTGACAAAGGAAATGGCGGAAAAAATCTGGCAGGAATTCCAGAAAATCGAATCCATGGGCGGATTCACGCAGGCTCTCATGAAGGAATATCCGCAGGAACAGATCCTTGCCATCCTGAAAGACCGCTTCAAGGCACTGGACTTCAGGAAGGACCGGGCCGTAGGCAACAATATGTACCCGAACATGGCGGAAGAGCTCATCGAACCAAGACCGGAGGATACGGCCACCCTGAAGAAACAGCTGATGAAAGCAGTGGAGGACTACAGGAAGGATATTGACAAGGAATACCTGGGCAGAAAGCTGGAAGAACTGGAAGCGGCACCGGCTGAAGGAAAGCTGGACAAGGCTGTGGAAGCCTTCTCTGCCGGCGCTACCCAGAACGAAGTATACAAGGCCATCACTCCCGAGGGGGAAGCGGAAAAAGTCCGTCCCATTACAGAACACCGCTGGACAGAACGGTTTGAACGGCTCCGCTTCGATACGGAAAACTACAAGAAGGAAACAGGGAAAAATGTGGAAGTATTCCTGGCCAACATGGGCCGCATTCCACAGCACAAGGCAAGGGCCGATTTTTCCACTTCCTTCCTGCAGGTAGGGGAATTCAATGTACATCTGAACAATGGCTTCCAGGATGATGAAGGAAAGCCGGGCTCCCGCTGGGATAAATGCGTAGAAGCCTTAAAGGCAGGCTGCGACGACAAGGGCACGCCCTATGACTGTGCCGTTATCTGCTCCAAGGATGATACCTATCCGGAAGACGTGCCTGCCTTGGCTCCAAGGCTGAAGGAAGTGCTGGGGAAGGGGAAACTCTTCCTGGCAGGCGCGGCTCCCAAAGATTTGGAACAGACCTATCGGGATGCCGGCATTGACGATTTCATCAGCGTGAAGGCAAACTGCTACGAGATCATCCGCAGTCTTCAGAGAGAAAAGGGCATGAAGATTACGGAAGAGGAGGTAAAATAATATGGCAATGAATCCTGATTTTACAAAACTGAATCTGGAAGATCACCCTTCCTGCGATTACGATACCTGGAAGAAGGGGCTGGAAGAAACCACCGGGAAATCCTACAATGATTTGTATGACACCACGCTGGAACGCATTCCCGTGGGCCCTCTCTATACGAAAGATATTTACAAAGAATGCAGTCATCTGGATTTCATGAGCGGTATTCCTCCCTTCCTCAGGGGACCGTACTCCACCATGTATGTATTCCGCCCGTGGACTGTCCGCCAGTACGCCGGCTTCTCCACTGCCGAAGAATCCAATGCCTTCTATAAAAGAAATCTGGCTGCAGGGCAGAAGGGGCTGTCCATTGCCTTTGACCTTCCTACCCACCGCGGCTATGATGCGGACAATCCCCGAGTGGTAGGGGACGTAGGCAAAGCCGGCGTTTCCGTATGCTCCATGCTGGACATGAACATCCTCTTTGACGGCATTCCGCTGGATCAGATGTCCGTATCCATGACCATGAACGGCGCGGTGCTCCCGATTCTGGCCTTCTTCATCTGTGCCGGCATTGAACAGGGGGTAGACCGGAAGATTCTCCAGGGCACCATCCAGAACGATATTCTGAAGGAATTCATGGTCCGCAACACCTACATCTACCCGCCGACCATGTCCATGCGTATCATCGGTGATATTTTCGAATACACCACCAAGTATATGCCGAAATTCAACTCCATTTCCATTTCCGGCTACCACATCCAGGAATGCGGCGCCACCTGTGACCTGGAACTGGGCTACACCCTGGCCGACGGCATGGAATACATCCGCTGCGGCGAAAAGGCAGGACTTCCGGTAGATGCCTTTGCCAAGCGCCTCTCCTTCTTCTGGGACCAGGGCAAGAACTATTTCATGGAAGTGGCCAAGATGAGGGCTGCCAGAGTGCTGTGGGCGAAGATTCTGAAGGGCTTCGGCGCCAAGAACCCGAAATCCATGGCCCTCCGCACCCATTCCCAGACCTCCGGCTGGTCCCTCACCGAACAGGATCCCTTCAACAACATCACCAGAACCTGCATGGAAGCCATGTCCGCAGCCCTGGGTCACACCCAGTCCCTCCATACCAATGCGCTGGATGAAGCCATCGCGCTGCCTACAGACTTCTCTGCCCGCCTGGCAAGAAATACCCAGCTTTATATCCAGGATGAAACGAAGGTCTGCAAGATTATCGACCCCTGGGGCGGTTCCTACTACCTGGAATACCTGACCAATGAAATGATTAAACGGTCCTGGGCCCATATCCAGGAAGTGGAATCTCTGGGCGGCATGGCCAAGGCCATTGCCACTGGCCTTCCGAAGATGCGCATCGAGGAATGCGCTGCCCGCCGCCAGGCGGACATCGACTCCGGCAGGGAAACCATTGTGGGCCTGAACAAGTACCGCCTGGCGAAGGAAGACCCGCTGAACGTTCTCTCCATCGACAACACCGCCGTCAGGAACGCCCAGATTAAACGGCTTGAAAAGCTCCGCTCCATCCGGGATCCGGAAAAGGTACGCCGGGATCTGGAACATATCACCAAATGCGCTGAAAGCCGTGAAAACGGGAACCTTCTGGACGCCGCCGTCCAGGCAGCCCATGACCGCTGCTCCCTTGGCGAAATTTCCGACGCCGTGGAAAAAGTATCCGGCCGCTACAATGCCACCATCCATACCGTATCCGGCGTTTACTCCAGCGAATTCCAGGACAACGGCCAGTTTGAAAAGGCTAAAAAGCTGATCGATGAATTTGAACAGCTGGAAGGCCGCCGTCCCCGTATCTTCTTCTGCAAGATGGGCCAGGACGGCCATGACCGCGGCCAGAAGGTACTGGCATCCTCCTTTGCCGATATGGGCTGGGACGTGGACGTAGGTCCCCTTTTCCAGACACCGGAAGAAGCGGCCCAGGATGCTGTAGATAACGATGTTCATATTGTTGGCTTTTCCTCGCTGGCAGCAGGCCACAAGACACTGCTCCCTGCGCTGGTGGAAGAACTGGAGAAACGGGGCCGCAGCGACATCCTCGTCTGCATCGGCGGCGTAATCCCGCCCCAGGACTACCAGTTCCTCTATGACCATGGCGCTGCCGCCATCTTCGGGCCGGGCACCAATATCCCGAAGTGCTGCATCGAACTTCTGCAGATTCTTGTAGACCGCGCCAAAGCGGAAGCCAGGGAAGGATAAGGTAAGCTTATGGCTGATAAGGATGATGACCTGAGACCCAGCTGGGTGCCGAAGGAAAAGAACCCCGAATTTGCCTGCTCCGTTATGCGCGGGATTGACAGCGCTGTGAACAGCGTCACCAGCGCCAAGTACTATCCGAAGGAAAATCTTCGCCGGGTACCTCTTCGGAAGAAAATGTCGGTGGAGGAATACGTGGAAGGGGTGAAGAAGGGGGACCGCATGATCCTGGCCAAGGCCATTACGCTCATTGAGAGCAATGCGCCCAGGGACTTTGACAAAGCCCAGCGGGTACTGCAGGCACTTCTTCCCCGGACCGGACATTCCCTTCGCATCGGAATTACCGGCGTTCCCGGAGCAGGTAAGAGTACCTTCATCGAAGCCTTCGGACAGCTCCTCTGCCGGCAGGGCTATAAAGTAGCCGTGCTGGCGGTGGATCCCACCAGTTCCATTACCGGCGGATCCATTCTGGGAGATAAGACCAGGATGCAGAAGCTGTCCCGGGAGCCGAACTGTTTCATCAGACCTTCTCCCTCCGGCGGCACCCTGGGCGGTGTGGCCCGGAAAAGCCGTGAAACCATGATGCTCTGCGAAGCGGCAGGCTGCGACGTCATCCTGGTGGAAACGGTGGGCGTAGGCCAGTCGGAAACCACGGTCCGCTCCATGGTCGATTTCTTCATGCTGGTAGTCCTGACCGGTGCCGGCGATGACCTCCAGGGGATCAAGAAGGGAATCATGGAACTGGCAGACGCCATCGTAGTCAATAAGGCTGACGGTGACAACCTGGAAAGGGCCAAAGTCACCCAGGGCGAATATGAACGGATGGTAGAGTTCATCCGTCCTGCCACGGAAGGATGGAAAACCCATGCCTATCGCTGCTCTGCCTTGAAGAAAACAGGGCTTTTGGAGCTCTGGGCGGTGATGAGGGAATTTGAAAAGGTGACGAAACAGTCCGGCGCCTTTGAAAACCGCCGTCAGCGGCAGATTATCGCCTGGGTGAAAACCATGATTGACGAACACCTGCACAACCTCTTCTACGAAGACCCTGTCATCAAAGGCAGGCTTCCGGAAGTCCGGGCGGCGGTGCTGGCAGGGGTGGTATCGCCCAGCCAGGCAGTGGCGGAACTGATTAAAACATTCGACATTGACCGTGCTGCCGCCCGTCATCTGGATTCCTGAAGAAATCTGTTTCATAGAAAAGGAGCGGCCTTTCCATGGCTGCTCCTTTCTTTATGATAGGAGGAAACTATGTATATCAATGGAGCATTTATGAAAGAACTCTACCTGGCAGGAGGCCCCTACTACGGACTGCAGGAGGTCTTCTCCAGGGTGAAAGGCGTGGCCCGGGTGCGGGCCGGCTTTGCCAACTGCAGCCGGGAGGCGCCTTCCAAGGAAGACATATACAGCGGAAAAGCGGAGGGCAGGGAATGCATACAGATTATTTACAACCCGAAGAAAATCGACATTGTCAGCCTCCTCTCTCTCTTCTTCACCATCATCAACCCCTACACCGACGGAATCCAGGGAAAAGCCGTGGGGCCCCAGTACAGGAGCGGGATTTATTACACCAGCCATGAGGATACCATGCAGATCAGCTACTACCTCATCTTCCTGCAGAACCGGGGTATTACCTGCCCCGTGACCGACGCGGCGGTGGTGTTCAATGAATTTGAAGGAGAAGGGGGCAGGCGGCCGCCGGTCCGTACGGAAATGAAACCGCTGGAAAACTTTTATGAAGCGCCGGAGGAAGAGCAGTTCTACCTGAGAAAACACCCCGGTACCTATACCCCTATCCATATCGACCTTCTGGAAGAACTGGGCGCCATAGGGAAAGGGGACGCGTGAAACGGTTCCACCCGTCCTGTTTCCTGCCTGCGAAGGCCTTTTCACCCGGCTATGGCGAAGAATTTCGGTACATACCGAAAGGCGGCAGAGGCCCGCGTGACATTCAATATTTATCCCCGTTTCCAAAAACAGATTGACAAGGCCGGATGCATAAGATATACTATGAATTAATTAAATATACATACGGCAATGAAGCGGCAGGGATTTCTTTCCCTGCCGCTTTGTGTCCGAAGGGCAAAGAAGGCTTCCATGAAGGGAGTCTTTTTGTGTTTTGAAGGGGAGGATATGAATGACGATTGATTTGAACAGTGATCTGGGAGAAAGCTTTGGCGCCTATACCATAGGTTGCGATGAGGAAGTATTGCAATACGTATCCTCCGCCAATGTGGCCTGCGGCTTCCATGCAGGAGACCCGAAGGTCATGCTTCATACGGTTCAGCTTGCCAAGGAAAAGGGCGTGTCCATCGGTGCCCATCCGGGGCTGCCGGATCTGGTGGGATTCGGCAGGAGGAAGATGGCCATTACGCCAGAGGATGCCTACACCATGGTGGTGTACCAGGTGGGGGCCCTCATGGCCATGGCAAAGAGCCAGGGCGTGAAGGTGGCCCATGTGAAGCCCCATGGCGCCCTTTACAACATGGCCGCTAAGGACAGCAGCCTTTCCGAAGCCATTGCCAAGGCGGTCCGTGATGTGGACGAGGGCCTGGTGCTCTACGGACTGGCAGGGAGCGAAATCATCAGGGCCGGCAAGAAGGAAGGCCTTGTCACTGCCAGCGAAGTATTTGCAGACCGGACCTACCAGGATGACGGGTCGCTGACACCGAGAGGAGAGGCAGGTGCCATGATTACGGACGAGGAGAAATCCCTGGCCCAGGTGCTTTCCATGGTGAGAGATGGAAAGGTTACCACCCTTGATGGCAGTGTGATTTCCGTGAAAGCCGAAACCATCTGCGTTCACGGCGACGGCTCCAAGGCCCTGGCATTTACGAAGAAGATCAGGGAAACCCTGGAAAAAGAGGGCATCCGTATCAGTCCTTTGAAATAGGACAGGAGTACCCGATTTCACTCAAAGGAAGCAGAAAAAGTAACAGGGGAGGGAATCCTTATGGGAGACAAGAAATCAACACAGTGGAAAGTCCTTCTGGGCGCAGCCTTTTTGATGGCTACTTCTTCTATCGGCCCGGGCTTTCTGACGCAGACCACCGTATTTACCCAGAAGCTGGGCGCCAGCTTCGGATTTGTCATTTTCTTTACCATCATTCTGGATGTGATTGCCCAGATGAACGTATGGCGCATTATCGGTATTTCCGGAAAGCGGGGCCAGGATATTGCAAACATGGTCTTCCCGGGACTGGGATACCTGGTGGCCCTTCTCATTGTAGCCGGCGGTCTGGCCTTTAATATCGGCAACGTGGCCGGTGCAGGCCTGGGGCTCAATGTGCTTCTGGGGGTAGACCCTAAAATCGGCGCCGTCATCAGCGCCGCCATTGCGGTTATTGTTTTCACTGTCAAGGAAGCGGGAAAGGTGATGGATAAGCTCACCGCCCTTGCCGGCGGCGTCATGATCCTTCTGACCCTCTATGTGGCCATGACCTCCCATCCGCCGGTGGGGGAAGCCATTGCCCGCACTTTTGACCCGAAAACCGTGGATTTCATGGCCATCGTCACCATCGTCGGCGGTACTGTAGGCGGGTACATTACCTTTTCCGGCGGCCATCGTCTTATCGATGCAGGCATTACGGGAGAAGCCAACTTGGGCCGCATTACCCAGAGTGCCACCACCGGCGTCCTTGTCACCGGCGTCATGAGGGTGCTTCTTTTTCTGGCGGCCCTTGGCGTGGTGGCTGCAGGCCTTACTTTGGATCCCAAGAATCCGCCGGCCTCTGTGTTCCAGCTGGCTGCCGGAGCCATCGGGTATAAAATCTTCGGCATTGTCCTTTTCTTTGCAGGCATTACCTCCGTCATCGGCGCCGCTTATACCTCCGTTTCCTTCCTCCGCTCCTTCAGCAGAACCATTGACCTGAACTACCAGAAAGTCATCATTGCCTTCATTGTGTTCTCCACCCTTGTCTTTGCAGTCATCGGCCGTCCTGTGGCAGTGCTTGTCATCGTGGGCACACTGAACGGACTTATCCTCCCCGTTACCTTGGGGGTTATCCTGTTGGGTGCCTACAATAAGAAAATCGTAGGCACCTATCACCATCCCTACTGGATGACCGCTCTTGGCGCGGTGGTGGTGGCCATGACAGCCTACATGGGCATTATGACAGTTATTAACAATCTGCCGAAAATTATGGCGGCTCTGTAAATGCAGGTGATGTTATGGATTATGAATTGAAAAATGTAGGGGAAGCGGCGGTGCTGGTGGTGTTCGGCCATTCCATCAGCCCCCATATCCAGAGGAAGATACAGAGCCTTGCGGAATATACGGAAGCCCACCCTTTTGAAGGTTTTGAAGAATGCGTGGCCTCCTACACCGGCCTTACGGTGTACTACAATCCCTGGAAGGTTTTCGAGGCCTCCCCGGACAAAAGACCGGGGGACACCATGAAGGAAAGAATGGCCGCCTATATCCGGTCGGCGGAAATGACAGAGCCCGCCTCCCCGAGGCAGGTGGAAATCCCTGTCTGCTACGGCGGCGTGTATGGCCCGGACCTTGCCTATGTGGCAGAGTATCATCATATGACAGAGGAGGAAGTGGTAAAAATCCATACGGCGCCGGAGTACCTGGTATATATGCTGGGCTTCTGCCCCGGATTTCCCTACATGGGCGGCATGGATACAAGGATTGCCACTCCAAGGCGGGCGTCGCCGCGGCTTGCCATCCCTGCCGGCAGCATCGGCATAGCCGGCGAGCAGACAGGAGGGTATCCTCTTTCCACCCCCGGCGGCTGGCAGCTCATTGGCCGCACGCCGGTGGATATGTTCCGCCCTGACAACCAGGAGGAACCTACCCTCCTTCGGGCCGGAGACCATGTCCATTTTCGGGCGGTGACAGAGGAAGAATACAGGAAGATCCGGGGTGAGAAATCATGATTCATATAGCCAGTCACAGTCTGGTCACCACCATCCAGGACCTGGGACGGGTGGGATACCAGAAATACGGCATTAACGTATCCGGTGCCATGGATCCCCTGTCCCTTCGGGCGGCCAACCTGCTGGTGGGGAATGAGGAAGGGGCTGGCGCCATTGAAATGACACTCATCGGCCCGGACATGACCTTTGAGGAGGATACCCTCCTTGCCCTGACCGGCGCAGACCTTTCGCCCAATATTAAAGGCATACCGGTACCCATGTACCGGCCGGTGGCGGTGAAGGCAGGCACCGTGCTCTCCTTCGGCCGTCCCCGGCTGGGCGTCCGGGGCTACATGGCAGTGGCAGGGGGATTTGACGTACCCTTCGTCATGGGAAGCCAGAGCACCTATGCCCGCGCCGGCATCGGCGGCTACCTGGGCCGCCCCATCCGGGCGGGGGACTCCGTGCCCACCGGCGAGCTTTCGGAAAAGGTGAAGAAATACATGAAGTCCCTCTTGAAGGGAAAAGCCTTCGGCTGGCCATCCTGGTTTGCCGGCAATTTCTACATGAATGAAAAAAGCCTTCGGGAGCCGGTACGGTACACCGAAGGACTGCAGTATGACTGCTTCACCGAGAAAAGCTGCCAGCTCTTGAATGAAGGCCATTTCATCGTTACCGCCAATTCAGACCGCATGGGATACCGTTTGAGCGGCCCGAAACTGGGGCTTAACGCCCCTTTGGAAATGATTTCCGAAATGTGTGCTTTAGGTACCATCCAGGTGCCGCCGGAAGGGAATCCCATCATCCTCATGGCGGAGCACTAGAGCTGCGCCGGCTATCCGGAAATCGGACAGGCTGCGCTGGTGGACATTGGAAAAATCGCCCAGAAAGGGCCGAAGGATACCATCTGCTTCAAAAAAATCAGCAGAGAAGAAGCGGAGGACGAATATATATTTATGGAGAAAAAAATGAGGGAAATCAGAGAAGGGATTTCCTATAGAACCGGCTGGGGGGAATAGGAATGGATAAAGAACAGCTGCAATCACTGGAAGAGATCGTTCGTCTCTTCAACCAGGGAGGACTTTCAAAAATGAAAGTGTCTCTGGACGGTATGTCGGTGGAACTGGAAAAGGCAGGGGCGGCGCCGCTGCCGGAGATAGAAACGCCGGCAAAGGAAGAAAAGGAAGAAACCGGCGCCCTCATTACGGTGACGGCGCCGCTGGTAGGGGTGTTCTACGCCTCCCCCAGCCCTGATGATGCGCCCTATGTGGCCATAGGGGACAGGGTGTCGGAAAACAGCACCCTCTGCCTCATCGAATCCATGAAGGTATTCACTGAAATTCCGGCGGGAGTTTCCGGCGTGGTGGAAGAAATCCTTGTCCACTCCGGCGACTATGTGGAATACGACCAGCCTCTGTTTAAAATCAGGACACTGAAATAATGCTGAGAAGAGTCAACCGGGTCCTCATCGCCAACCGCGGGGAAATCGCCCTGCGGATTATCAGGGCCTGCAAGAAAACAGGAAAAACTTCCATCCTGGCCTACTCCAAGGCAGACAGGAATACCATTCCTGTGGAAGAAGCGGACGAATCTATCTGCATCGGGCCCCCGCCGGCCCAGCAGAGCTATCTGTTCATCCCCGCCCTTTTGACCGCCGCCCGCCTCACCATGGCCGACGGCATCCATCCGGGGTACGGTTTCCTTTCGGAAAACGGCACCTTTGCCCGCCTCTGCGAAGAAAGGGGACTCATCTTCATCGGTCCGAGAGCGGAAACCATCTGGGAAATGGGGGACAAAGCAAGGGCCAGAAGCCTTATGAAATCGGTAGGCGTACCGGTGATACCAGGAAGCGACGGCATCATCCATTCCGAAGAGGAAGGCATAGCTGCTGTCCGCCGCATCGGCTACCCCGTCCTCATCAAAGCCTCCGCCGGTGGCGGCGGCAAGGGCATGCGGGAAGCGGATGATGAAGAAGAGCTGAAAAAGAACATGAAGGAAGCTTCCACAGAAGCGCTGAAGGCCTTCGGAAACGGGGATATTTACCTGGAACGGTTCTTCCGGAAAGTACACCATGTGGAAGTGCAGATTATGGCAGACCGGGAAGGCCATGTGGCGGCCCTGGGCGAAAGGGACTGCTCCTCCCAGAGAAGCCACCAGAAAATGATTGAAGAATCCCCGTCCCCCATCATGGATGAAACCCTTCGGCAGAAGATGGAAGAAGCGGCGAAAAAGGCAGCCCTGGCGTCGAACTACGTAGGCGCCGGCACCGTGGAATTCATCGTCACACCGGAAAGGGATTTCTATTTCATGGAAATGAATACAAGAATCCAGGTAGAACACGGCGTCACCGAAGAAGCCACGGGCACGGAACTGGTGGAAACCATGATCCGCATAGCTGACGGGGAGAACCTTCCCTGGAAAGAAGACCTTACGCCCCATGGCTGGACCATGGAATGCCGCATTAATGCAGAAAATCCCTTCCGCGGATTTGCTCCCTCGCCGGGACGGCTTTTAACCTTTGACGTACCGGAAGGACAGGGCATCCGGGTGGATACTGCCATGCGGCAAGGCTCCGAAATTTCCCCCTTCTACGACTCCATGATCGCCAAGCTCATCGTCCATGACGATACCAGGGAAAAGACAAGAAAGAAAATGAAGGAAGCCCTCTCTGCCTTCCATATCGAAGGCGTATCCACCAATATCCCCCTCCAGAAGGCCATCATCTCTTCCCAAGCCTTTGCGGAAGGAGAAGTGGACACCACCTATGTGGAAAGGCATCTCAAGGAATTCCTGCAATCCGCGGAAAACGGATAGAAAGGAGACACCATGGATTACGGAAACTGGAAACCGAAGGATGTACGGAAACTGATTCGGGAAGGAAAAATCACCGGCCAGACCAGCGGCATGTGCAATGGCTACGCCCAGGCTAATCTGGCTATCCTGCCCAAAAGTCTGGCCTTTGACTTTCTCCTTTTCACCCAGCGGAACAGGAAACCCTGCCCCCTCCTGGACGTGACGGAAGCAGGAAATCCGGAGCCGAAGCTGGCAGCTCCCGGCGCGGATATCCGCCTGGACATCCCGAAATACCGCATTTATAAAAAGGGCGTCCTTACCGATGAAGTGACAGACCTTTCGGGCTATTGGCAGGACGACTATGTGGCCTTCCTTCTGGGCTGCAGCTTCTCCTTTGAAAGCCCTATGATTGAAGACGGCCTGGACGTGCGCCACATCACAGACCAGCACAATGTACCCATGTACATTACCAATATTCCCTGCGTGCCTGCCGGCGTCTTCCATGGTCCCATGGTGGTATCCATGCGCCCCATGAAACCGGCCGACGCCATCCGCGCCGTGCAGATTACCACCCGCATGCCCTTCGTCCACGGATCCCCCATCCATCTGGGAGACCCGGCAGCCATCGGTATCAAAGACATAGACAAGCCCGACTTTGGCGACCCATCGGAAATCAAAGAAGGGGAAATCCCCGTCTTCTGGGCCTGCGGCGTTACCCCTCAGGCAGCGGCCATGACCGCCAAACCGGGTATCATGATTACCCATGCCCCGGGCCACATGTTCATCACCGACATCCTGAACTCCAAACTGGCTATTCTGTGAGGAAACCGGGAGTTTCCGGTTTCTTGGTTCCCGGGGCATTCCCACGCCGGTCATTCTGAGCGCAGCGAAGAATCTTGGTAAGCGTCGTAAGTGATGGAAAGGTCAGTAAATGCCGGCAGTCAGGGAAGCAGGCTGAATGACTCATCCCCCTTCCCTAGGGAAGCACTGATTAATTCGCAGAATCGAATTTCATATGTATTTTTATCCAATACTGCGTCATCAGTCTCCTTAAATAGCTCGCTATTCGCGTCGACTGATTCCTTGCATTGAATAAAAACACAAGAATGAAATCCGATAACGGTTTAATCAGCGCTTCCCTAGAAAACGCCGGAAGCCGGAAGCCTGATAGTCTAATTTCTATCATCTATCGTCTAATTCCTTCCCCATTTGACAGAGCAGGCAGAACGGCTATAATAAGGACTGACAGTTATTCATTGAAAAGAAACGGCAGTGAATCGTGCCGTTTCTTTTATTGTGAAAGGGAAAACGATGGAAATATTTACAATGCAGTTCTGGCTCAGCGTGGGAGCCATCATATTGATGGACTTATCTCTGGGCGGCGATAATGCGGTGGTTATTGCCATGGCCTCCAACCGCCTCCCCGGAAAGGAGCGGAAAAAAGCCATCCTCATCGGCACCATAGGTGCCGTAGGACTCCGCATGGCCCTTACCTTCGTGGCCGTATGGCTCCTTACCATCCCCTACCTCCAGGTACTGGGCGGCATCCTCCTTATCCCCATTGCTATCCATCTGGTGGCGCCGGGAGAAGAAGACCCGCACATCGAAGCCTCCGATAACCTGTGGAGCGCGGTGAAAACCATTATCCTGGCGGACTTCCTCATGTCCATCGACAACATCCTCTCCGTAGCCGGTGCTGCCAATGGAGACTTCCTTCTGGTAGTCTTCGGCCTCATGGTGAGTATCCCCATCATCGTCATGGGCAGCCAGCTCATAGGAAAAGTACTGGACCGCTTCCCCTTCCTCATGTACGCCGGCGCCGCCATGATCGGCTGGACCTCCGGCACCATGTTCCTCCATGACAAGGTGCTGGGCCCTGTGATTACCGCTGCTTTTGGCAGCTGGATAGAAACGGGCCTCCCCGCTTTCCTGGCCCTGGCGGTCTGCGTCCTGGGATGCTTGAAAAGCCATAGGAAATAAAAATCTCCACGTCAAAAAGGCCTCACAGACAACTGTGAAGCCTTTTATTATGGAAAAGAACACACCACATGGCAGGCATTCCATATCCTGCCTTACCCCTGGCCGATGTATGCTTTTCATGTTTCCTTGGTTTCAGTGCACTGAAGGGAAACGGCCTTCCCGCTTCCGATCCCTCCCTCCTGCTCCATGGATGGGTGCCTGCAGGATTTTCGAGGGGACTTCCCCGGTGCTGTTTCTATAGGGATAGTCATGGAGAAGGGAAGGGCGTATCACCCTGGGGAGAGTCTATGCCAGGATTCGATTTTTCATCCTGCTGGTATATGGTCAAAGGGGCTCGGAAAGAAGTGACCCTGGCGCCCTGGGGAGTCTTTTTGCCTGAAATGCTCCTGCACAGGCAAGGCCATCATGCAATGGAGATAGAACTCTTCCAATTCCAGTATATTATCCCTTTTTCTCACTATACCCTATATAGGCTATGCTAATTTTGCAAAGAGTACCTTATTTATGAAACTTCACCTTTTTTGCTGACACATAAGGTGATATGATAGGAAATGTAATTGAATCATCGAAAAAGAGAGGAAGACCGTTTTTCGCGCCTTCCCCTGGAACCGCAGAGGCGGTTCTTTCATTTCCAAAAGGGGGATGTTTATGAATATACATGAGTATCAGAGCAAGGCCATTATGAAGGAATATGGCATCCATGTACCGGAAGGGTATCCTGCATTCACCGTGGAGGATGCGGTGGCCAATGCGAAGCGTATCGGCACACCGGTGGTGGTTGTGAAGGCCCAGATCCATGCCGGCGGCCGGGGAGAAGCAGGAGGCGTCAAGCTGGCCCATTCTCCGGAAGAAGTGAGAAAATATGCCAGAGAGCTTCTGGGCAGCATCCTTGTTACCCGCCAGACCGGGCCCCAGGGAAAGAAAGTGAACCGGCTTCTCATCGAAGCAGGCGCCCATATCAAGAAGGAATATTATATTTCCTTTGTGGTGGACAGGGAATCCCGGTGCGTGGTGATGATGGCTTCCGAGTCCGGCGGCATGGCCATCGAAGATGTGGCTGCAGAAAATCCCGAGGCCATTTTGAAGGAATATATCGACCCTGCCATCGGCCTGGCCGATTTCCAGGCCAACCGCATGGCGTATGCTCTTCATATGGAGCAGGCGGTGGTGCCGAAGGCGAAGACTTTTATGAAATATCTGTACAAGCTGTTTGTGGATAAGGACTGCTCCCTGGCGGAATGCAATCCCCTGGTGGTGACAGAGGAAAATGAAGTGCTGGCTCTGGATGCCAAGCTGAATTTTGATGACAGTACCCTGTCCCGTCATCCCGAAATCGTGGCTCTTCGTGATATTACGGAAGAGGACCAGAAGGAAAGAGAAGCGGCGGCAGAAGGATTGAACTATGTGAACTTGGGCGGCGATGTGGCCTGCATGGTGAATGGTGCCGGCCTGGCTATGGCTACGGTGGATATTATAAAGGAAAACGGAGGAGAACCGGCCAATTTCCTGGATGTAGGCGGCGATTCCACACCGGAGAAAATCGTGGCTGCTTTCAAAATCATGCTGGAAGATGACCAGGTGCATGGCATTCTGATCAATATTTTCGGCGGCATCAATAAGTGCGATGTCATTGCCACAGGTATTGTGGAAGCGGCGGCCCTCCTTTCCGGCGGAAAGGAAGAGTTCCCCATTCCCGTGGTGGTGCGTCTGGAGGGACGGAATGTGGAAAAAGGACGGAAGATTCTGGAGGAAGCCCACATTGTGAACCTTTTCCCTGCTTCTTCCATGGATGAGGGCGCTAAGAAAGTGATTCGTCTGGCGAAAGAGCAGAAGGAAAAGAAATAAGGAGGGCTGGTTATGAGTATATTAATCCATAAAGATACAAAAGTCATTGTACAGGGCATTACCGGCAGGGCAGCCCGTTTCCATACAGAGCAGATGCAGGCCTACGGCACCAATGTGGTAGGCGGCACGGCACCGGGCAAGGCAGGCCAGGTCTGCTGCGGCGTACCGGTATTCAATACGGTGAGAGACGCCGTGGCTGTGACCGGTGCCAATGCGTCCGTCATTTTCGTGCCGGCTCCCTTTGCAGCCGACGCCATCTTGGAAGCGGTGGAAGCAGGTCTTGACCTGGTGGTATGCATCACAGAGCATATTCCGGTGGAAGACATGGTGAAGGTTCATCGCTACATGGAAGGGAAAAAGACCCGGCTCATCGGGCCGAACTGCCCCGGCATCATCTCTGTGGATGAAGCCAATATCGGCATCATTCCCTCCCAGATTTATAAAAAAGGCCATGTAGGCGTCGTATCCAAATCCGGTACATTGACCTACGAAGCTACCTTCCAGCTCACAGAGGCAGGCATTGGACAGACTACGGCCATCGGCATCGGCGGTGACCCCATCAAGGGCATGGACTTCATTGACACCCTCACCCTTTTCAATGAAGACCCGGAAACAGAAGCGGTGCTCATGATCGGTGAAATCGGCGGCAACGCAGAGGAAAGGGCGGCTGCTTGGATCAAGGAAAATATGAAGAAGCCTGTGGCTGCCTTCATTGCAGGCCGTATGGCACCTCCAGGAAAACGCATGGGCCACGCCGGTGCCATTATTTCCGGCGGCAAGGGCACGGCGGCTGAAAAGATTGCTGCCTTGAATGCCGTAGGCATTCCGGTGGCCAGAACCGTAGCGGATATCGGAGAAACGGTCATCAAACTGCTGAAGGAAAAGGGCATTTACGAGGACTGCCATACCTGCTGAAAGGCAAAATTAAGAAAAACTGACTTCATGGTGGAATGTGATTCTGCCAGGAAGTCAGTTTTTTTATGGATTCATGTAGTTCTTTATAATCATCAGCCCTTTGCGAAGACGGGCCGTATTTCCGGCAGAGCACAGGGATACGCGGAGAAAACTGTTTTCTTCGTGGTTTGAAGTCATAAAACGGCCGGAGTGGTAAATATGGATGCCCTGTCGGAGGAGGTCTTTTTCCACCTGGTCAAAGGGGCGGCTGTCAGAAATGGGAAGCCAGCGGAAGTAGCTGGGAGGCTGGGGCGGCAGGTCGGGGAAAAGGGTATCAAACAGGGCGGACGTTTTTTTGGCCAGGGCCGCTTTTTGATGAAGTAGTTTTTTCGCAGAGCCGGACAGAAGCAGTTCCGTCATGATTTCCGCATCAAGAGAAGAGGTTTTTATGCTGATATTGGAAAAGCCTTCCTGTATGACATCTTTTATGTCATCGGTCACAGCGCCATAGGCTATACGGAGCCCCGGACAAAGGCATTTGGTAAGGCTTGCAATATAGAAAGAGCGGCAGCCGATCAGGTCATGCAGGGATATCATGTCCCCGCCTTCTTCTGCCCGAAGCCAGCCGTAGAGGTCGTCTTCAATCAATAGCAGACGGTTCTTTTTGATCACTTGGGCCAGTTCCTCTTTCCGGGCAGGGGAGATGATGATATTGGTGGGATTGGAGCAGGAAGGCATGAGATAAACACCCTGGATTTTCAATTTGCTGCAGGCCCTGTCCAATTCCTCCGCCATCATGCCGTCTTTGTCGCCGGCTATGGGGATGAGCAAAAGTCCTTTCATTTTGGCAAGGAGTATGAAATTGGAGTAGGTGTAGGTATCCACGGCAATGCGGTCCCCTGGATGGAAAAGGGAAAAGAGGGCTGTGGTCAAAGCATTTTCCGCTCCCTGGAACAGGATGATGTGTTCTGCATCGGTATGGGTGCCCAGCATGGCCAGCCATTCCGCTGCCAGCAGCCGCTGGTGGGGAAAGCCGAAGGGGTGGTCATAGGAAAGAAGATTTCGTACATAGCTGCGGCGGAGGACTTTTTCCATGGCTTCTTCCACCGGTGACGCCAGCTCCGGAAACCCACTGATAAATCCCATTTCTATGATGTCCTTCCGGGCAAAGGGCTGCTCAATGGCAATGGATGCGCCGGGGTGGGGCGCTACAAAAGTACCCCGTCCGGTGACGCCGTATACCAGCCCTTTCCGGCGGCAGGCATTATAGACTCTGGTGATGGTGGAATAATTCAAATCCAGATAATCAGCCAGTTCACGCTGCGGTGGGAGCCTGGTGCCTTCCGGCAGTTCACCGGTCAGGATTTTTTCCTCCAAATCCCGGGCCAGGGAAAGATAGTAGGGCCTGGAGAGCCGGGATATGTCCGGTTTCCAGGAAAGGGGATAGTGGTCGAAGGAATTAATGGGCATGGCATTTCCTTTGAAAAAATGATAATAGAGTCAGGTACACAAATTGCTATACATACAATTCCAGAATTGTATTCATAGTACGACGGCGCTATGATATTGTCAATGAACAAAGGGTTCAGACGGCAGCAGAATGGATACAGAAAGGATGACAGACTATGAAACAGTACATAGCAGATGCATTTACAGACGAAATCTTTAAAGGAAACCAGGCGGCAGTCTGCGTCATGGACAAGTGGCCTTCCGAAGATACTATGATGCATATTACAATGGAAAATAATTTTTCCGAAACCGCTTTCATGGTGAAGGAGGAAAATGGACATTACCGTCTGCGCTGGTTCACACCGGGCGGAGAAATCGATCTCTGCGGCCACGCCACCCTGGCATCGGGATATATCCTTTTCCGTTTCTATGAAAAGGATAAGGAAGAAGTAGTATTCGATACCATGAGCGGACCACTCACCGTAGCCAGAAAGAAGGATCTCTACGTCATGGATTTCCCGGCCTATGAACTGAAGCAGGTACCGGTGACAGATGAGATGGAAGAAGCTATCGGCGTAAGACCGCTGGAAGCCTGGATGGGAAGGGACCTCCTTTGCGTACTTCCCACGGAAGAGGATGTAAGAAATGCGGAAGTGGACCAGGAGAAAGTAAAAAAACTGGACGGCCTTCTCCTGCACATTACGGCAAGAGGGAAGAAATGGGACTCTGTATCCAGAAGCTTTGCCCCTAAGCTCCTGGTACCGGAGGACCCGGTGTGCGGAAGCGGACACTGCCATATCATGCCCTACTGGTCGAAGAAACTGGGCAAAAAGGAAATCCTTGCCTATCAGGCATCTCGGAGAAGCGGCATCCTGCATGGCCGGATGGAAGGAAGTCGGGTCCGCCTTGGCGGTAGGGCGGCGCTGTATTCGATTGCGGAAATTGCAGATACAGTGAAGGGGCTGTAATAGAAACAGACTTGACGAAGCCTCTCCTTTCCGCTATTGTAAGGATAAGTCTTTAGGAAGCGGAGGAAGGCAGTATGTTCTCAAAATTTCAGGATTTTCTTCTGGTGGTGGTTCTCTTCTACTCCATTTACCGTATCGGCTTCGGAGAAGGCGTCACTACGGTGAACCTTTTCATCCTTCTCTGTGCTGTGGTGGCGGTCATTTCCATGGCCCTCAAACGGAGCGGTGCCTATGACAGGGCCCACAAGCAGAGGGAAGAGGCTATGAAGAAAAAAGAGGAAAATAAGGAAGACTAAAAAAGAGCCGGCAAGGCTCTTTTTTCATGAAAAATAGGAGGGATAGCCGTTATCGGCCATCGGCTGTCGGCTATCGGCTATCGGCTATCGGCTGTCGGATATCGGTTGTCCGCTATCCGATGTTTGCTATCCGCCGGGCGGCTTTTCACTGATGAGTCATCGGCCAGTCCCGTGACGCTGGCTTTACATCATCGCCGCGCTGAGGGCAATCCGCAACTCTCTGGCCCAAAGACTCTCAAACCTGAGAGTATTAAGAACCTGGGGCCCGTTATCCATTCCCCTATGAATCCTCTGCACCTGCAGGGGGCAGCTCCGCCATTTTCCCAAAGGGAATGCCTCTGGTATCCTGTTTATGGTCGGAAATGAAAAGGGCAAGGAGAACATCCTCTTCTTTTTCTATGATGACGGCGGTAATGTAGACCAGCTGGGTCATGCCGCCCTGGGTGAGGAGGAAGCTGGCAGCACCCTGGGTGTAGGGCGTTTCACCATCTTCCGATTTTTCTTCCCAGCCGGTGAATTGGCGGAGGCGGATGTGGGAGCTGTCCCTGTTGGTGATGGATGAGAGCCTGTTTTCCGGAAGATTTTCCTTCAAGCGGTCTTTCCATAATTGAAATTTCTCCCTGGGCAGCAGGAGGCGGACGCGGTAGGCGCCGGAGTAGCGGCGGCCCTGGCAGCGCACCTGCTCCAGAGATGCGTCACGGCCCAGGGAGACGATAAGGGAGGCCAGTTCTTCCTCATATTCCGGATGGGCGGGGAAAAGGGGGAGGGTGTCCAGCTCCCGGGCCAGTTTTTCTTCCAAATTCTCCCGTGCAAAGAATTCTTTCATCTTCTTCCCTATAAAGCTGTTGTCCGCAGAGGTGACGGTAATGGATGTTTCCATCATTCTGGCATAACGGGTAGAAAAGGTGAGGGCATTTAGAAGGATAATGCCCACCACCGCCAGGATGGAAGCCAGGGTAATCAGTACTTTTCTCATGGTTGTCCTTTCTGTGGTTTCATTATAGCATGAAGTGCCTTATGGACGGATAGGATTCCCTGACGGGCTGGTGTTCTAGTGTGCTGGTGTTCTAGTTTGAGGCACTATCGGCAGGTAACGCAGCGCTTCCCGCCGACTGGCGTTTACCGGCCTATGAGTTGCTATCGGCAGGTACCGAGATCCTTCGCTGCGCTCAGAATGACGATGTCCGGCGGGAGAGAAGGCGTAAAACCCTGCCGTGAAGCGGCGTTATAAAATTCATTACAATCTTTGGTCCTTTCAGGCCCGTCCCCCTTTGGTACTTCGTACCACTTTCCCCCGCAAACGGTGGGACAATAAAACAGAGCCCTTTTGCCCCTTTTTGTCAAACAAGGGGTATTATGATAAAATTAAAAATAGTAAATAGGCTTCTGCAAGGAAAGAGGTGCTTTTCATGAATCCGGATTTGGATGTGGTACGAAAAATCAACGGGCTGGCTGGGAAGGTCAGGCCTTTTGATCTGATGATGGATCTCATAGCCCGGTACGGTCACTGGGCCTTTGTGATTTACGGGCTGATTTTGTGGTTTTCTCCGGGGAAGGACAGGGAGATGCGGCGGCGCTGCTGTATCCTTTCTTTCCTGGGGGTCTGCATTGCGTCTCTGGTTTCCTTTGGTATCGGGAAGCTGTGGTTCAGGAAGCGGCCTTTTACTAGGGATTACAGGATATGGAATTTTACGGGTCATAAGGCCAATGCGTCTTTCCCCAGCAATCACACCATGAATGGAGCGGTGGTGGTGCTGCAGCTCCTGTCCATGGGCATGAAGGGGTCGAAGCTTATGGCCCTGATGGGCGCCATCCTTGCTTTTTCCCGTCTTTTTGCAGGAGTTCATTATCCCAGCGATCTTTTGGGCGGTGCTGCGGTGGCGGCGCTGGTGCACCGCCTGCTGAACCGGCCTGCCTTTGCGCCTTTTATCACTTTTGTCACTATGATTTCATCTTTTATCAGCGATGAAGTGATTTTGAAAATTAGAGGGCGGTGAGTCATGTGGCAGGGGAAAGTGTTGATAGGGGAAGCAAGATGTCCATTATGCGGATCGTGCAGGTTCTCCTTCGGGAGTCGGATCGGGAGCATCCGCTGACCCAGCAGGAAATCCTTGATTTCATGGAGAAAAAATATGGCATGACAGTGAGCCGGCGATCCATCGGACGGAATCTGAACCGTCTGAAGGAGGCGGGCCTTCCGGTGGTATGCCGGGAGGTGACCCGGGTGGTGAACGGGAAGGAGGCGCCCCTTTCGCTGGACTGGTACTGGGATCATGTGGTGTCCCAGGATGAGCTGAAGGTGCTCATCGACCTTCTCTATTTCTCCCATCTGCCTGCCCAGCAGGTGCGGCAGCTCACGGAAAAGCTGAAGAGGCTGCAGAGCCGTACTTTTTCCGATGAGAAGGATAATGTGAAGAACCTGCCTTCCCCGGGAAAGCCGGCGGAGGCGGGGGAGAATCTTTCCATCCTGTCCCGGGCCCTTTCCCAGAAAAAGATGATTTCTTTCTATTACGACCATTATGAAGCGGACGGCAAGCGGCATCACGGCTATACGGTGTCCGGCGAGGACAGGCTTTACCGGGTAAGCCCCTACCAGATTACCGCCTCCGATGACCGGTATTTCCTTCTCTGCAATGAGGAAGGGAGCGAGGATATATCCGTATTCAAGGTGGATATGATGACCGATGTGACGGTGCTGGAGGAACCGGCACGGCTGCAGAAATCGCTGAAGGGCCTGGAGACGGGAGAGAAAATCGGCGATTTCCTCTTTTCCGGGCACGGTATCTATACCGGCCGTCCGGTGCTCTGCAGCTTTGAGGCGGACTGGCATCTCATGAGCGACATTATGGATGATTTCGGCCGCTCCGCCCGCCTGCTCTCTGCCCGTCAGGACCTGGTGACCGTGGAAGTGACTATCCCCGCTTCCGCCATGAAGGCCTGGGCCCTGAAGCATGCGCCGCTGGTGAAGGTGACGGCGCCGTCCTATCTGGTGAAGGAGGTTAAGGAGGCGGCAGACGGGCTGAGCCGCCTCTATGGATCGCCATGATATTCGTTTACGGGACAGCCATTTTCCTGGCGTTTATATTCCTTCTGCTGCTGGTGCCCCTTTCCTATACCCTGTCCTTTGAAACATGGAAACTGGACATTAAAGCGGGCTGGCTCTGGGGGCTGATTTCCAAAGGTCAAACCTTCTCTTTCTCTAAGGCCGAAGATGAAATCGGGGAGCCGGCGGAGGACGAAGCACTGGCGGAGCTGGATGAAACCCTGGATGCCTGGGAGGAAACCATGGCGGCCGGTGGAAAAGGAGAGGCGCCAGCGGAGGATGGGAAAAAAGAGGAAATAAAGGAAATAGGGACGCCCCCTTCTCCGGTTCAAGAAGAGGAGAAGCCTTTGGAAAAAGAAGAACCGGCAGCCCACGAGAAGAGCCGTCCTTCCTACCTGGCACAGCTCTTCTTTGCCTTGGATAGTGGGCTCGCAGCCCGGTGCTTTCAGGCGGCAGGAAGCCTGATTTCCCATGGGTTCATCAGAAAATGGCATGTGGAAGGAGGCCTGGGGCTGGGGGATCCCATGCATACAGGCATCCTCTGCGGTCTCTTCTATGCCTTCCTGCCTGGAGGGACGGAGGAAATTTCCTGGAATTATGTGGATAAGGAATGTACTCTTTCCGGATATGGCCGGGGACGGCTCATTCCATTATATGTACTGTATATACTTTTAAAGCTTGCCCTGTCCAAACCGGCAAGGGAATTCTGGCATTTCAGACAAGGGGGAAATGACAATGGATGATGAAGTAAGAAAGCAGATTTTTGACGATTTCAAAAAAATGATTACCACTGAATCGGTGGTAGGGGAGCCTATTTACCTGGGTGACGCCACCATCGTTCCCTTCGTGGATATTTCCTTCGGCTTCGGCAGCGGCGCCCACGGCGGCACCACCTCCGGCGGCGCAGGCGGCGGAAAGGTGACACCTACGGCGGTGCTCATCATGAAGGGGGAAAGGGTGGAGCTCTTCTCCATTAAGAATGCCACTGCCAATGGAACCATTGACAAGGTTATCAATATGGTGCCGGAAGTGATTTCCCATTTCACAAAGAAGAAAGAAAAGAAGGAAGAAGTGCGGGAAGCTGCTTTGAAGGAAGCCAAGGAAGCCATGGCGGAGGAAGCGGAAACCGCGGCTATCGAGGCGAAGGGAAGCGCTGATTAAATCATTGTTTGCTTTTATTCTTGAATTTTTATGTAATGCAAGGAATGGGGCGACGCGAATAGCAAGCTATTTAAGGAGTCCCATGACGAAGCAGTGCATAAAAAACCTTATAAAAGCAGACTCTATGAATGAATCAGTGATTCCCTCAGGGAAGCGCTGAGTCATTCATAAGATGTTCAATGCACTTTGTTTTAGAAAAATTCAAATAACTAAGGGAAGCGCTGATTCATAGGATATTTACTGACAAATCCCAGCCTGGCCATTGACACCTGTCGATTCTTTGATTAAAATGAAACTATGCAACTTGAGGCTCCCGTCCTTGGGGGCACAGTTAGGAGGATACTATGAAAATGAACAAAACAGTAGCAGCTGTAGCTGCTGGTATGATCGCATTTGGTGCCATGTTTTCCGCTTCCGCAGCAGGCATCGGCTATGTAAATTCCAATGCCCTTCTCCAGGCTCATCCGAAAATGCAGAAGGCACAGCTTGATATGAGGACCGCTGCCCAGAAGGCAGAAGAATCCTTCAAGAGCCGCTCTGCAGGCAAGACGGACCAGGAAAAACAGCAGATTGCCACCGAACTGCAGAAGGAAATGGACCAGAAGGAAAGAGCTGCCATGCAGCCTATCCTTTCCGACATTATGAAAGCCATCCAGCAGGTTCGTCAGGAAAAGGGACTGGACATCATCCTTGAACAGGGTGCCGTGGTAGATGGCGGCGTAGATGTGACCTCTGCCGTAGCCCAGAAACTGGCAAAATAAGAAAACAGGAAAAACGACGCAGCGGCCGCTGCGCCGTTTTTTCTTTCCCTGTTTTGATATAATATTTTTAGTGGGCCGGTGAGCTGGGGGACTGGGGGACTAGTGTGCTTTCCCTGGTTGGTACCACTATCGGCAGACACCACAACCCTCAGCGGCCAGTGGCCGCTGTTAAACCTGAGAACCTTTGCGTCCAAAGGTCGCCGAACCCTCTGAACCTGGGGCGCGAAGCGCTCCATTCATTTCAAACATACAAGGAGAAAATAGTATGGATAAACTGACTGCTTTATGCAAAGCCATGATTGCCTATGATAAGGGGGATCCCCGCAGGATTCACCATTTCCTGAAAGTTCACGCCTTCGCCGCCCAGATCGGCAGGGAAGAGGGGTTGGATGAAAAGACCCTTTTCCGGCTGGAAGCGGCTGCCTATGTGCACGATATCGGCATCCACGAAGGGGAGAGGCGGTTTGGCCGGAATGACGGCCAGATCCAGCAGGAGCTGGGGCCCGATGAAGCCCGGCCCATGCTGGAAGAACTGGGATTTGAAAAGGAGGACATTGACCGTATCTGCTGGCTGGTGGCCCATCACCATTCCTACGGCAGTATCGACGGCCCGGACGCCCGGATTCTGGCGGAGGCGGATATGCTGGTGAATCAGTACGAGGACGGCGCACCGCTGAAACAGAATGAAGCCCTTTACCACCGCCTTTACAGGACGGAAGCGGGGAAGAGAATGTTCCGTGAACTTTATTTTGAAACCTACGAAGGGATAAAGAAGTGAGGGACACATCCCTGGTGTACCCGGTGCGGGAGGATGGAGCCATTCTGCTGGGCCGCAAAAGGCGGGGCATGGGATATGGGAAATGGAACGGCTTTGGTGGAAAAATAGAGCCCGGCGAGACCATGCGCCAATGCGCCTGCCGTGAGCTTTTTGAAGAATGCGGCCTTGTCATGGCACCGGAGAAGCTCATCATGGCAGCAGATCTCTATTTCCATCAGCCTTCGGATCCCGAATGGTCCCATGGGGGCATTGTATACTTCGCCCGGGGATGGGAAGGAAGTCCCCATTTGTCTGATGAAATGGAACCCCGCTGGTTCCGGGTGGAAGATTTCCCCTATGAAGATATGTGGATGGCAGACAGGGTGTGGCTCCCCATGATTCTATGGGGAAAGAAAATCCGGGGCACCATCTATTTTGCAGAAGACGGGGAGACCGTCTACGATTATGATTTCCGGGAGATAACATGATGGATGAGAAGAAACCGGCCAGGGACTGGCCGGAAAAGCTCCTTACCTGGTTCGACGGCCACAAAAGAGACCTCCCCTGGCGGGAGGACAAGCCCAGGAACCCTTACCATGTGTGGATTTCGGAAATCATGCTGCAGCAGACCCGGACGGAAGCGGTGAAGCCCTATTTCAACAGCTGGATGGAGCGCTTTCCCACCATTTCTGCCCTGGCCAGGGCTAAGGAAAGCGAGGTGCTCCACCAGTGGCAGGGCCTTGGCTACTACAGCCGCGCCAGAAATATCCATAAAGCCGCCATGGAAATGGCAGAAACCTATGGCGGCCGCCTGCCGGACAGGAAGGAAGATATCCTTTCCCTGCCAGGCATCGGAAGCTATACGGCCGGTGCCATCCTTTCCATGGCCTATGGGAAGCGGGAGGGCGCCATCGACGGCAATGTGCTTCGCGTCTATGCCCGCCTGTACCAGGTGGAAGAGGATATTTTAAAGAGCCGGGGCAGGAAGAAAATCGAAGCTCTGGTGAAGGAAACGCTGCCGGATCGAGCCGGCGATTTCAATGAAGCTTTAATGGATCTGGGCGCGGATATCTGCATACCGAAGAATCCCCGCTGCAGCCTCTGCCCTCTGGCGGGAGACTGCGCAGCCTTTAGGAATGGAAAAGAAAAGGAACTGCCCTTCCGCACGCCGAAAAAGCCGCCGAAGGAAGAAGCTGCCGCCTGCGGCCTCTGTATCAGGGAGGGCAGGGTGCTCCTTCATAAAAGACCGTCAAAGGGTATGCTGGCCTCCATGTGGGAATTCCCCATGGCTCTGGCAGAAAAGGAAGAGGACGCCAAAAAAGGACTGGAACAGCTTCTCTGTGGAACAACGGAAGACTGTCTCTGGACTTACAAGCATGTCTTCACCCATCGTATCTGGCACATGAAGGCCTATCCCGTTAAAGAAGTAGCCGTGCCGGAAGGAGAATACCGCTGGTTTTCGCCGGAAGAATACAGGGAAATCCCTCTGGCCGGCCCCCACGCAAGACTGGCGGCATTCGTGGAGAAAATGGTGGACTAGTGTGCTAGTGTGCTAGTGGGCTGGTGGACTAGTGAACTAGCTGGCATTACTAACGGCAGGTACCCAGATTCTTCGCTCCGCTCAGTATGACCGCAGAGGCGGGGAGAGGGCACGTAACGCAGGCTATAATTGCGGCGCAGCCGCCACCACAACCCTTGCAGCCGCAGGCTGCGTGAAACCTTAGAACCTTTAGAACCTTCGGGGCCGAAGGCGCCGTCAACCTTCCCCACTGAGCCTTCTGAACCTTTTGAACCCGGGCCGCAAAGCGGTCCAAAGGAGGTGACTCCATGTTTGAACGGATGATTCTTATGATTTTTTCCCTGCTGGGAATTCTGAACGGCGCTTTTCTGTCTGTGATTTTCAGGAGGAAACGGTTTTATTTCTATATGGCAGGAAGCTGGCTTCTTTCCTTCCTTTCTGCAGGCTATTTCCTCTGGTATGCCAGAGGTTATGACGGCCTGGGGCTCTGGTCTCTGTGGCTGGGATATATGGCCTGCGGGATCATGGTGGCTGAAATCGTATCTCTTCCCTGCCTTTTCTTTCTGTCTCTCCTGTCCATTTCAAAGAAGCTCCGGAAGGGGAGCCGGGTGCTGTCGCTGGCTGCCATCTGCGCTGCGGCGGTTATTGGTATCTATGGCTCCGTAGACGGCAATAACAGGGAGCAGGTGGAACATCTGGATGTGTATGTGGAGGGCCTTCCTCCTACCTTTGAAGGCTATAAGGCGGCCCAGATGACGGACACCCACATCGGCCCCTATTTCCGGTATACCGACCTTTCCGGCGAGATTGACCGGGCCCGCAGGGAAGGGGCACAGGTGCTTTTCTTTACGGGAGATCTCATCGACGATATACGCCATATGCCGGACGCAGGCCGGACTTTGACGGAAGAGTTCTATGGTTTTCCTGACGGCATTATCTATGTATGGGGAAATCATGAGTACTACCGGGGGAAGGACTATATCGAAGAGGAGCTCCTGAAGACGCCGGTGAAGATGCTGGTGAACGAGCACACTGCCATTACAAGAAACGGGGCGTCCCTCTATGTGGCAGGGGTGGATTATCCCTGGGCCCGGGGTGAGGCTATGAAGAAGGAAATGGATGATATGACCGATGAGGCTTTCCGGGGTATTCCGAAAGGGGCGCCGGTGGTGCTTCTGGCCCATCATTCCGCCTTTCTGGATGAGGGCTTCAAAAAGGGCGCGGCCATTACCCTGACCGGTCATACCCATGGCACCCAGTTCGGCCTTTTCGGCAGGCCCATCATCACGCCCTTCACCTACACCCGGGGGCTTTACAGTGACGGCAGAAATATGGGCTATGTGTCCCGGGGCGATGCCAGCTGGTTCCCCTTCCGCTTCAGCTGTCCCAGGGAACTTGTGATTATTACGTTCCACAGGAAATAAAAAGGGAATGTGAAATCTATCAGACAGGCAGGCAATCAGACATCAGACGACTCATTGTCTTTTCGACTGCAGCGGAGTGGAGCGAAGTGTAGAAATCTCACACCCCTATGGTACCGGCCGCATTGTGGCAGGAGATCTCTCGATTCAGAGCCACAATAAAGCTGAAGACCTTTGTCCCTATAACGGCATGCTGCTCCGCTCGAGATGACAGATGCGGCAGGCCGCATTATTGTCATTTCGGCTGCAGCCGGGAAATCTCTCTGCTCTACGCTGTGTGGCGGTGGCGGTTTTCCTGCCTTCCTGCTTACTGGTATTTAGCGGCATTGGGCGCACTGCCGCCACGTAATGAGATTCTTCACTGCGTCCGGAATGAGGAGCCCGGCAGGAAGGCTCCCCGGAGTTCTGAGGTCTGACGTCTGAACGTCTCTCCCCTTTGTCATTTTGAAACCATCTAAGGGTATAATAAATAAAAAAAGGCGTTGAGGAAATGATTGCACATTACTTCAACGCTTTTTCTTATAAAGTTCAGCTCTTGGAGGAGGACAGGGTGGTGTCGATCTTATTTTCCGGCTTTTGGGAAATCTGCACGATTTCGCTCCGGATCTGCTCCATTTCATCATTATTGTCCTGGGTGAGGACGGTCAGGGTGACATCGGTCTTGTCGGCATTGGTGAGAGGGGTCTCAATGGTTTTGGATATGGTGTTGTAGGACAGGGCGATTTCCTTGCCTCCCTTGGCAGGGGTAATCACCAGACGCCCGCCGTCTACGGTGCCGGTGCCGGAAAGGGAGCCGTTCACTTCCCTGCTTCCCTGCTGTACCTTATGGTCTACGGTAATGGTTTTATCGTCGTTTCTTGTAAAGGTGACGGTTTCCAGATTTCGTATATGGTCGCCGGACCAGTTCACGCCGGCATCCTGCACGCCCCACCAGGTGCCCTGCCAGGGGCCGCCGCTGATGAAATGGACGTAGGCAAAGTAGCCGCCGCCTCCCAGAAGCAGGATGGCAATCACCATGGCTGCCAGGTATTTTTTCATTCTTCCACATCCTTCAGTTAAAAAAGAGTATATATCCTATTATATAAAAAATGGAGAATGAAAAAAAGGGAGATTTTTTATAAAATGTGGGAGCACCGGCGGCAAATAGTTCTTAAAAGGACTTCTAGAGGTTTAAACGGCTTTAAGTCTTCGTGTAAGAAAATGACAGAAATGCTTATAAATGGCTTTAAATGGTGCTGAGAGCGATTTTATGGTATAATACATATAAGCAAAGTAAGTTCCCAAAGGACTGACAGGGCTGCCTGAAGTCCTTAGGGAAGCGTTGATTCATTCAGCGCTTCCCTTATTTTTATGCCTCATCAAAGGAGGACCTATGGATTCCATTGAATGGAAGGAAGGAAAAATCATCAATACCCCTCTGGAAGGGCAGATGAAAAATTCCTACATTGACTATGCCATGTCCGTCATCGTCACCCGTGCGCTGCCGGATGTACGGGATGGTCTGAAGCCGGTGCACCGCCGCATTCTTTATGCCATGAGTGAAGCAGGCATGCTTCCGAACAAGCCTTATAAGAAATCCGCCCGTATTGTGGGCGATGTTCTTGGTAAATTTCATCCCCACGGCGATTTGGCGGTATATGAATCCGCTGTCCGCATGGCCCAGGATTTCTCCACCCGCTATCCCCTGGTAGACGGCCACGGCAACTTCGGTTCCATCGACGGCGACTCTCCGGCGGCTATGCGTTATACGGAAATGCGTATGTCCAAAATCACCCTGGAAATGCTCCGGGATATTGACAAGAATACCGTGGATTTCATGCCCAACTACGACGGCTCCCTGCAGGAACCGGTGGTGCTTCCTTCCCGTATCCCCAACCTTCTGGTGAACGGCTCCTACGGTATCGCTGTAGGCATGGCCACCAACATCCCGCCCCACAACCTTTCGGAAGTGGTGGACGGGCTGTCTGCCATGATTGACGACCCCGATATTTCCATCGACGGCCTGATGAAATATATCAAGGGCCCCGATTTCCCAACCGCCGGCATTATCATGGGCCGGAAGGGTATCGAGGATACCTACCGCACCGGCCGGGGTTCCATTACCGTCCGGGCGAAAACGGCCATCGAAGATATGCAGAAAGGCAAGCACCGCATTGTGGTCACCGAGCTCCCCTACCAGGTGAACAAGGCCCGCCTCATTGCGTCCATTGCAGACCTGCAGCGGCAGAAGGTGCTTGACGGTATCACCATGCTTCGGGACGAATCAGACCGCACAGGCATGCGTATCGCCATCGAACTCCGTGCCGATGTGAGCCCGGAAATCATGCTGAACAACCTGTTCAAGCATACCCAGATGCAGATTAATTTCGGTGCCATCATGCTGGCTCTGGTGGACGGACACCCCCGTATCCTGAACCTGAAGCAGATTCTCTACTACTACCTGAAACACCAGGAAGAAGTGATTACAAGAAGAAGCCGTTTCGAGCTGGACAAAGCCAAAGCCAAGGCCCATATCCTGGAAGGCCTGCTCATTGCTCTGGACCATATTGATGAAGTCATCCGTACCATCCGCGAATCCAGAACCGATGAAATCGCAAAGAACGCCCTCATGAGCAAGTTCGACCTGTCGGACAAGCAGTCCACCGCCATCCTGGACATGCGTCTCCGCCGCCTCACCGGACTGGAAAGAGACAAACTGGAGGCTGACTACAAGGACGTGAAGGAAACCATTGCTTATCTGGAAGACCTCCTTTCCAGCAGGGACAAAATCATGAACGTGGTGAAGGAAGAACTGCAGGACGAAAAGAAGAACTTCGGCGACGACAGGAGGACCGAAATCACCGCCGCCCAGGAAGAATTCACCATTACCGACCTGGTGCCCGACGAACCTATGACCATTACCCTCACCAAGCAGAACTACATCAAACGCATGGACTCTGCGGATATCCGGGTACAGAGAAAGGGCGGCCGCGGCGTATCCGGCATGAAGATGAAGGACGAGGACTATGTATGGAAGATACTGAACACCTCCACCCATAACCGTATCCTCTTCTTCACCAACTACGGCAAAGTATACATGAAGACCGCCATCGACCTGCCGAAATCCGGCCGCACCGCCAGAGGCAGCGCCCTCATTAACTACATCCCCAGCCTCTCCAAGGGCGAAAGGGTGACAGAGCTTCTGGACATCGATGCCGCCGGAGAAGATACGAAGTACCTCCTCATGGTCACCAAGAAGGGCTATGTGAAGAAGACGGAAATCGCAGAATACCGGAACATCAATAAGAACGGCCTCATCGCCATCCGCCTGAACGACGGCGACGAACTGGTCACCGTGCTCCGGGTGAAGGGAGACGAAGACGTCATCCTGGGCACCCGCTTCGGCATGGCCATCCGCTTCTCCATCAACGACGGCGAAGTAAGATCCATGGGCCGCGCCGCAGCCGGCGTCCACGGCATCCGCCTCTCCGAAGTGAACGGCGAAGAAGATGAAGTGGTAGGCGCAGTCATTGCGGCAGACAAGGACATTTTCACCATTTCTGCCGACGGCAATGCCAAGAGAAACAAAGCCGATGCCTACCGCATCCAGGGAAGAAACGGCATGGGCGTCCGCAACTTCAAGAAAGGCTTCGAAGTGGTGGCTCTGGTGGCTGCCGATGATAATGATGAACTGGTAGGGGTTTCCGAACAGGGCATCACCATCAAGACCAAGGCCAGCCAGATTACCAGCAAAAAAGCCAAGGCAGGACAGGGCGTCATCCTCCAGAGATTGGAAGAGGGCGACCGCATCGCATCCATCGACGTTCTTTCCGGCGATACGGAAAACGAAGAGGAAGAATAAATAGAAATTGAACAAAGGGGCAGTGAAGAATATCAATCATTTCTTCACTGCCCCTTTTGCTTTGCTGTTGATACCTCTTTCCTCTGGAAGGAGTTCCACTAAGCGGTGAGGATAGGCCTTTATGCAGCCAAGGCGCCGCCCATAAGCGGCATCTATAAAACGGATTGCCGCGAAGCAGCAATCCGCAATCCTTCTTTTGTAAATAAAAAAAGAGTATCAATTGCCCCAGGCCGCCACTAATAAAAGGGAGGACTTATCCAGGGTTGATACTCTTTACACTGTAAATGTAACAGATGCGCTAACCCGGCGTCAAGGACAGAAAGGGCGGGCTTTATGTTAAAAATGGGGAATTGCAGTGTGATGCCAAAGTTTACCCCGTAAAGAATATGGTTTCTTCGGAAACGACCTCCACCCATACAACAGAAGCCATTCACCGAAAAACTCTATAGACCTCATTACGCAGGCCTGTGAGACCGGAGAACTCTTTCACGCTTCCTTTGAACCGGCCTGCCGGGGGATGGATGCCCTAAATCTCCAGAATATCGTCATATTTCTATATCCCATATGAAATACAATATATTGTATGCCTTTATGGTATTTGACGCAATACATAGTATGTGCTACCATGGGTTTATCAAAATTACGGAAACGAGGGATTCATATGAACCACTGGTACGACAATACGATAAGTCAGGGCATCCTGAAAGAAAAATACTATCATAAAGGCGAAAAGACACCGCAGGAATTCATGGACCGAGTGAGCTCCATCTTTGATCCGGAGCTGAAGAAGAGGGTCAGAAGCTACCTGGATGACACATCCTTCTGCCCTGCAGGCCGCACTCTTTATGCAGCAGGGGCCAAGGGTAAATTCAATGTATCTATGTCCAACTGCTACATCCTGCCATCGCCTGCGGATAACCTGGAATCCATCTTCCGGGCCAACTATGAAATCGCCCGCATTTTCTCCTATGGCGGCGGTATCGGCATCAATATTTCCAATCTCCGTCCCAAGGGAAGTGAGGTAAGGAATGTGGCCCGTACCTCTACCGGCGCCGTGTCTTTCCTGAAGATTTTCAATGTCACCGGTGAAGTGATCAGCCAGAACGGACGGCGGGGCGCCATGATGGTGGGCCTCAACTGCAGCCATCCCGACATTTACGAATTCCTCCACATCAAACAGAACGAGGAAAAGCTGTCCTCCATGAATATCAGCATCCTTTTCACCGATGAATTCATGGAAGCCGTGCGGGATGACAAAGAATACAACCTCCATTTCACCGTGGAAGCCACCGGCGAGAAAATCGAAAGAACCATTAAAGCCCGGGAATTCTTCAAAGAATTCTGTGAAACCCAGTGGGACTGGGGCGACCCCGGCGCCATTTTCATCGACCGGATGAACCGGAACCACCTCCTGGCAGGCTACGATGAATACAACATCGAAATCACCAACCCCTGCGGCGAATTCGGCGGCAACGCCTACAACGCCTGCAACCTGGGCAGCGTGAACCTGTACACCATGATTGACGACAAGTTCAGCGCCCATCCCGTGTTCAATGAAGAGCGGTTCAAAAAGACCGTGTACGATGGTATCACTGCCCTCGATGAAATCGTGGACTATGGCTATGAAGCGCAGCCCCTGGACGCCAACCGGACCTGCATCGACGACTGGCGCTCCCTGGGCCTTGGCCTCTTCGGCGTGGCGGACGCCCTCATTGCCATGAAACTCACCTACGGTACCAAAGAAGCCAATGACTTCATGGGCCGTGTCATGAAAACCATGCTCCTCACCGCTCTCCGCTCCTCCTGCGACAGAGCGAAGGAAAAAGGCACCTTCGGTCACTATCGCTGGGAAGCTACGAAGAAATCGCCTGTCATGGACATGGTGAAAGACCTGGATCCGGAGCTCTACGAAGACATCCACCAGCATGGTCTCCGGAACGGCACCCTCCTGGCCATCGCTCCCACCGGCACCATCTCCCTCCTCATGGGCAGCTTCTCCGGCGGCTGCGAACCGCTCTACAAGATTTCCTACGAACGGACCACCCATAAAATGGAAGAAGTGCACGGTCATTTCAGAGTCTATGCCCACAGCATTAAAGACCTTCTGGAATGCCACCACCTGCCCCTCACTATTTCCGACGAAGAAATCGTGGCCCGCTTCCCCTGGGTCATCGAAAGCCACGACGTGCCTTTCATGAACCGCGTCCGCATGCAGGCTGCCATGCAGAAATACGTGGACAACTCCATCTCCAGCACGGTGAACCTGAAAAACAGTGCCACCCCGGAAGACATCTACCGGATCTACCTCTCTGCCTGGGAAAGCGGATGCAAAGGCATCACCGTTTTCCGTGACGGCTGCCGCCGGGGCAACATTCTGGGCGTAGGTGAAGAAGATAAAAAGGAAATGGAAAAAGAAAGAAAAACGGAAGGCAAAAAAGAGGACAGTCAGAAAGAAACGAACATAATAACAATGAAACCTGTAGATAACACCCCCGAATGCCCCAAATGCCATTCCCACCACATCCACGTAGAAGGCCATTGCAGCACCTGCGAAGAATGCGGCTGGTCCGCCTGCGGACTGTGACAGGAACGCAGCATCCTGCGAAATATAAAAGCCCCGACCTGCTTTGTGCAGACGGGGCTTTTATTATGGGTACCGGGGAGAAAGGATGCCTGAGTATTTGGCCTTCTTCCTCTGGAAGAAGGTGGCGCCGGATGATAGCAGGCTTTTTGTAGAAAAGCCGAGGCCCTGCAGGGGCCTGGTATGGCTTTTTTTCCATAGTAGAATCAGACGGTTCACCACCTCAATCAAAACCCCCGTCCTCTAATAAGAGGGCGGGGGTTTCTATTTAGATTTCTTTCATTGATTCAAGACAACACGAAAAGCCCGAAAGAGCTAGGTCCGACGGATAGAAGACAGATGCGCCAATCTTCTACCGCTCCATCATGGCGATGGCCTCTTTCAGGCATTTCGCTTAGACCTCGGAATGAACCAAGGCGCCTAATCAGGAAAATGCAAGAAAAACTCATAACGCATCGAACGGACCGAAGCCCGGAGCTCTTATGGTTTCATCCATGCGAGATGGCTTGCAGCCGGACCAGGAACCGGGTATTTTTTCGTGGCCACTCCCCGGACCTTGTCCAAACTCTCATCTATGCTTATTATATAAAATAAAATCGAAAATTGGAATAGGATAAAATAGAACTCATGTTGCTAATTTTGCAATTTAAACAGAAATAATGTATCAAAGTAATAACCTGAAATCAATTCCTTCTACAATGTGCAGCGATGCGCCAGCGAACCTGAATAGCAAACGATGAACGATGAACGACCTACGATGAACGACGAAAAAGGCCCTTGCCGCGTTATGCGGTGAGGGCCTTTTTCAGCTTCCACCCTGTTTTTTCCCAGAAGCAGGCGTAATAGGTGACCTGGACGCTGGCGTCTGTGATGGGGACGACGACGCGGTCCGGCGGCGGTCCTTCGCGGCGCAGGCTGAGGTCGGTGACGAAGGAGGGGAGGACGGAGAATTTGACGAGTTCATTAAAAGCTTCGTTTTCCTGAATCAGAAATTTTGTCTCTGGCATGGCTTGCTTCACGATGGGGCCCCAGAATCCCAGGTTCGTCCGCAGGAGCATAGTTTCACCGTTGAGGTCCGTTAGGTGCAGCCCTTTCCGACTGGCCAGGGGATGGGCCGGCGGCAGGGTGAAGCAGAGACGTTCCTGGCCGATTTTGACGCAGGTGAGGCCTTTTTCATCGAGAGCATAAGGCAGGACGATGAGCTGGTAGCTCTGGTCGTGCAGCTTTTCTTCGAGTAGGGTCAGGTCCCGGATTTCTGAAGCGATAGTCATCTCCGGAAAGGACGCCGAGAGCTGGGGAATGAGACGCCAGAGCGGCGCCGGTGCGCAGGAGCCGATGAGAATCGTATGCCGTGCCCGCTCGTGGGCGACGAGACGTTCTTTCATTTCTTGTGCTTCCTGAACGACTTCGTGCGCATAGGCGACGGCGAGCCGGCCGTTTTCATTGAGAGCGATTTTATTTTTCTGCCGGCTAAAGAGCGGCACGGAGAGCTCGGCTTCCAGGCGCTGCATAGAGCGGCTCAGGGCCGGCTGAGACAGGTGGAGTTTCTCGGCCGCTGCCGAAAGAGTGCCGCACTCCGCGACGGTCAGTAATTGTTCCAGTTGATTGAGTTCAAACATCGTATCACCTCTTCTGTCAGTGTAGCACAGAAGAGGTTTTTTTGAAAGATTCAGTATGCGTTTAATTTATACTACTCTAACGAACCGGAACTGTACTTTACCAGCATCTTTCCGTATGATAAGAGCTGTAAGAAGCAAGGAAACAAAAAATGCTCTACATTTTATTTATAAAGGAGAGACATTCATGAAATATCGTACCTTAGGAAAAGACCTTACCGTATCGGCTGTCGGCCTTGGCTGCATGGGCATGAGCCACGGCTATGGCAAACCGAGAGATAAAAAAGAAATGACCGAACTGCTCGCACAGGCCGTCGATTTTGGCTACACCTTCTTCGATACGGCCGAAGTCTACGGCACGCCGGACAATCCGCATGCCAACGAAACGCTCCTCGGCGAAGCGCTTAAGCCCTTCCGCAATCGCATCCAGATCGGCACGAAGTTCGGAATCCATTTCGACCTGGACTCGCCGGCGACGAACAAACCCATTGTTACCGATGCTCGTCCGGAGGTCATCCGCCAGTCCGTCGACGCGTCGCTGCAGCGCCTGCAGACGGACCACATCGACATCTACTATCAGCACCGTCAGAACCTGAAAGTTCCTGTTGAAGAAGTCGCCTCCGTCATGGCCGATCTGATCAAAGAAGGGAAAATCCTCCACTGGGGCCTCTCTGAAGTCGACGCCGACACGCTGCGCCGGGCCCACGCCGTCTGCCCGGTTACGGCTGTACAGAACCGCTACTCCATGATGGCCCGCTGGTATGAACCGATGTTTCCGGTCCTGGAAGAACTGAACGTCGGCCTCGTCGCTTTTTCACCGATGGCCAACGGCCTCCTCAGCGGCCGCTATGACAGTCATTCCCACTTCGAAAAGGGAACGGATTACCGCAGCATCATGCCCCAGTTCCAGGAAAAGAATATGGAAAAGAATCAGGAACTCATCCACTGGATCCAGGAACTGGCTCACCAGAAGAATGCCACGCCGGCCCAGATTTCCCTGGCCTGGATGCTTTGCAAAAAGCCCTGGATCGTCCCCATCCCGGGTACGACGAACCTGGGCCGCCTCAAGGAAAACGGCGGCGCCGCCGACATTGTCCTCACGCAGGATGAAGTCCGCCGCATCGATGAAACGTTGGAACAAATCGACATGTCCGACGTTTTTGGCGGTTCGAAAGTAGAAAAATAGATTGGTAAGCACTTAAAAAGGAAGATTCTTATGGAATATACAACTTTAAGCAACGGCGTCAAAGCGCCGCTTCTCGGTCTCGGCACTTTCCAGCTCAGCCTGGCAGATACGGAAAACGCCGTCTATGAAGGCATCCGCTCCGGCGTCCGACTGATCGATACAGCCAACGGCTATCTCAACGAAACGGCTGTCGGCCGGGCCGTAGCCCGGGCTGTCGATGAAGGGCTGGTCAAGAGGGAAGACCTCTTCATCTCGACGAAGCTCTGGCCGACGGTCTATGAAAGTGAAAGCGCTGTCGACGATACGCTAAAACGCCTGCAGCTCGATTACGTCGACCTCCTCTTCATCCATCAGCCGGCCGGCAATTTCCTCGCCGGCTACGAAAAGCTCGAAAAAGCCTATCGCGAAGGTAAGGCCAAATCTCTGGGCATTTCCAATTTCCACGATGCTAAGTTGGAAAAACTCCTGGCAGCGGCAGCCATCAAGCCTCATGTCATCCAGCTGGAAGCCCATCCGTACTACGCCCATCATGCTCAGATGGACCGCCTCAAGGAATACGGCACGAAGCTCATGGGCTGGTATCCCCTGGGCCACGGCGACGCCGGCCTGCAGCGTGAACCGGTCTTCGTGAAATTAGCGGAAAAATATGGCAAGAGCCCAGCACAAATTATCCTCCGCTGGGCTGTCCAGATGGATATCATCACTATCCCGGGCTCGAAGAACCCCGACCATATCCGGGCCAACTTCGATATCTTCGATTTTGCCCTGACGGCAGATGAAATGCAGGAAATCGCCAAATTAGACGGCACGAAGCGCTACTATCACCCCAGTGATTCTCTGGAAGAAAGCTACGCCCAGATGCCCCTTCATTTTCAGGAATAATGGCTGCTTTTAAAAGTCACGCGAGAGGAGATTATACCATGGAATATGTTACCTTAAATAACGGCGTTAAAATGCCGATGCTTGGTTACGGCGTCTATCAGACGAAACCCGCAGAAACAGAAAAAGCCGTCAGTATGGCCCTGGAACTGGGCTACCGCCTGATCGATACGGCCGCTTCCTACGGCAATGAAGAAGGCGTCGGAGCCGCCATCAAAGAAAGCGGCATCCCCCGGGAAGACCTCTTCGTCACGACCAAGCTCTGGGTCCAGGACCACGGCTATGACAATACGCTGAAAGCTTTCGATGTATCCATGAAGAAACTGGGTCTCGACTATCTCGACCTCTATCTGATCCACAAGCCCTACAGCGATTACTACGGCGCCTGGCGCGCTATGGAACGGCTCTACAAAGAAGGCCGCATCCGCGCCATCGGCGTGACCAGCTTCTGGAACGAACGCCTGGCGGACCTTTTCAACTGCAATGAAGTAAAGCCCGCCGTCAATCAGATCGAAACCAATGTCTGGAACCAGAAGTGGGCCGAAGAAGCCTTCATGAAAGAACAGGGCATCCAGCACGAAGCCTGGGCTCCCTTCGCCGAAGGGGCGAATCATGTCTTCAGCAATCCGCTTTTGCAGCAGATTGCCCAAAAGTACGGCAAGACGACAGGTCAGGTCATGCTCCGCTGGCTCCTGCAGCGCGGCATCGTCGTCATCCCGAAATCGGTGCACAAAGAACGGATGCAGGAAAATATCGATGTCTTCGATTTTACCCTCAGCGATGAAGACATGCAGGCTATCCGCACGCTGGATACGAAACAGAGCCCCATTTACGACGAAATGGATCCGCAGAGAGCGCTGGCTATCGGCAAGATGAAAATCCATGACTGAAAGTTTCCTGAAAGGGCCGCTGGGCGGCAAGCTGTTCCGCTTTGCTCTGCCGGTGGCCTTCACCATTATCTGTGAACAGCTCGTCAACGGCACGGACGTCTTTGTCCTGGGAAAATTTGTCGGACCTGCGGCCATGGCTGCCGTCGGCAACGATGTACCTGTCGTTTCCCTGCTCATTTCCCTGCTCGTCGGCTTATCTCTGGGGACCAACGTTACACTGGCCCAGGCCGTCGGTGCCCGCAAAGAAGCAGCGGCCCGCAAAATCCTGCATACGTCGCTGCTCTTTTCCGTACTCATCGGCCTGGTCTTTGCCGGTATCGGCGAAATCATCGTCCGGCCGCTCCTGGCCTTGCTGGCTGTACCGCCGCAAGTTTTGGCGGAAGCAGAACTCTATCTGCGCATTTTCCTATTGGCCCTGCCTTTTCTTTCGCTGTATAACTTTGAAGCTGCTGTCTTCCGGGCTTTGGGCGACAGCCGGGCGCCACTCTATGCGCTGCTCTTCGCGGCAGCGGCCAATGCCGTGCTGGACCTGGCGGCAGGCATTTTGGGCCTGGGCCTGGCTGGTATCATCTGGGCGACGGTCTTTGCCTATGCCGTCGATGCGGCTATCCTCTTTGGGATGCTCACCAGACGCTCGGAAATCCGGCTTTCACGGCATGACCTTTCGCTGGACAGACAAAACCTGCGGACAATCGTTGCCATCGGCCTGCCGGCAGGCCTCCAGGGCATGGTCTTTTCTATTTCCAACTTGGTCATCCAGGCCGCTATCAACAGCCTGGGGGCAGAAGTGATGGCTGCTTCCTCCGCGGCGTTCGTGGTGGAAGTCAATATCTATGCTTTCGTCAACGGTTTCGGCCAGGCGGCGACAACCTGCGTCGGCCAGAATTTTGGGGCCCGCCAGCTGCGCCGCTGCTTTTTGACGGCGAAGAAGACGCTGCTCGTCGGCGGCGGTACGGTGGCGCTCATCTCGTTGGCTGCCGTCCTGCTGGCCCGGCCCATTATGGGCATTTTTTCCGCCGATGCGGCCATTATTGCCTATGGGGCAAGCCGGATTTACTGGGTGACGGGGTTGCAGATCATCAACAGCGTCATTGAAATCCTCTCCGGGTCCTTGCGGGGGTATGGCTTTTCTCTGCCGCCTGCTTTGGTTGTACTAATCGCCATCTGCGGCGTGCGCATCCTTTGGGTGAAGACTGCTTTTACGGCAGTTCCCACGTTTCCGGTGCTCCTGGCCTGCTATCCGCTCAGCTGGCTGGTTACGGCCGTGCTGCTCACCCTGGTCTATCGCGGCCTGCGGCGGCAGATTTTCCTACGTTATGAAGAAAGGGTGCGTAAAGATTGATGAAAAACAGATTTTTTTAGCCGTCCTCCTGGCGGCTGCGGCCACGCTGTCTTTAAACGGGCATGCGGTCTATGCCGCTTCGCAGCCGCAGCTCTTGGGGACAATTACAGAAGGAGTACATTTTTCGGAAAGCGTCCACCCTTATGACGGCGGCCTCCTGATTGCCAATTACGGTGATATCGGCAATGTGCGCGCCGATACGTATAAGGGCTATATTCTTATGCAAAGAATGGTGTGACGACGACCGTGGCCGCAGCGGACGAAAGACGCGCCGGGCGGCGACAGTGTACCAACGCGACGGCCTGAGCCCGGCCGATATCGGCTATGATGCAGGAACACTCTATCTGCCGGATTTACTGCACAATCAAATCCTTGAACTGGCAGTCCGGTAAGAAACGCGATTAGGACAGGAATGGAGTGAATGCCTTGAAATCTGAACTACTTACCGTACATTCTACGGTCCAGGACGCCATCGGCAATCCTGCTTTTTCCGACTTTGGACGTTTGCTCTTTCCTGTAGACCTGCCTGTGCAGGCCGATTGGAAGCTGGGGGACGTGGCAGGCCGTTTTCCCTGGTATAGCTGTATCAGGCCGCAGCGAACCGTCTCGATTATTAACGAACTGGTCGGGCGCGCTGAGCAGGGAGAAACTATTTTTTATGATATCTATACAGAAGCAGAAAAAAAACGCGATTCACGCAAATACAATACAGGACTTTTCTTTTTCCGCGGTAGAAAGGGGGCTAAAACTGCCATTTGTAATGCCGGTGGCGGCTTTATGTATGTAGCTGCGCTCCAAGACAGCCTGCCGCACGCTCAGGCTTTATCTCATAAAGGTTTTAATGCTTTTGTTCTGATTTATCGCCCGGGCTGGAAGACCGCTTGCGAAGATTTGGCCCGTGCGATTTCCTTTCTCTGGGAACATACAGCAGAACTCCAGATTGACATGAAGGGGTACTCTCTCTGGGGTGGTTCTGCTGGCGCACGTATGTCAGCCTGGCTCGGATCCTTTGGAACGGAAAACTTTGGGTCCCCACATTGTCCGCGGGCTGGCGCCGTCATTATGCAATATACCGGCCTTGATGAAGTTTACGGCAATGAACCGCCGACCTACAATTGCGTGGGCACCCGGGACGCCATTGCCTACTACCGCGTCATGGAAGAGCGCATTGCAGCAATCTGTGCTCAAGGGCAGAAAGCAGCTATTGAAGTTTTCCCGAATCTATCTCATGGCTTTGGCCTTGGCGAAGGAACCGTGGCTGAAGGCTGGCTGGACCGGGCCGCGCAGTTTTGGCAGGATGCTGTTAATACATCAAACAGTAAACAATAAAGTAAAAGGGCGTGTACACGAGAGTAAAAATTTAGTACGACAGTCTCATAAGGAGGAATTACAATGGAAACATGGTTGATTACAGGCTGCTCCCGTGGTCTCGGGCGCAGTCTTGCGAAATATGCATTAGAAAAAGGATATAATGTCGTCCTCACGGCGAGAAAGCCGGAAACACTGCACGACTTGGCAGCTGCCTATCCCGCGCAGACGCTGGCCGTGCCTCTGGATGTAACGGATTTTATCGACATCCAGGCTGCGGTACGGGCGGCAGAAAGAAAATTCGGCGGCGTCGATGTATTGGTCAATAATGCGGGCTATGCCTATCGGGCAGCGATCGAAGAAGGCGAATGGGATAAGGTAGAAGCGCTCTATGGAACCAACCTCTTCGGCCCAATCCGCCTTATCCGTGCCGTCCTGCCGTATATGCGCTCTCAGAAAAAAGGGGCCATCATCAATCTCTCGTCCATTGCTGCCGTTAAAGCGGCAGTCGGTTCCGGCTTTTACGCCTCCGCCAAGGCCGGACTGGAAGGGATGAGCTCTTCCCTTCGTCGGGAACTGCAGCCCCTGGGGATCAAAGTCATGGTCGTAGAACCGGGCCCCTTCCGCACAGGCTTTCAGGATGCCGTGACGGACAGCGCGATGAAAATCGAAGACTATGCGCCGACGGCCTGGAAATTCCGTAAGGCCAATCTGAACATTACGCATGATGAAAAGGGCGACCCTGACCGGGCTGCAAAAATTATCGTCGATACTATTGCAAGAAAAGACTATCCGGAACATCTGGTCCTGGGAGCCAGCGCTGTAGACTACATCAAAACAACGTTCCAGGAACGCCTGCAGGAAATCGACCAGTGGGCCGACCTCAGCCGTCAGGCTGATTTCCCGGAATAGCTATGAATGAGAAAAAAAATTGTGCATGATGGCAGAAGCCTTCGTGTGCAATTTTTTTTTAAAAAGTTGAAAAAAGGCCTTGACCGGTAGTAAATACCGGATGATACCATACTCATGTACCAAGAAACGAGGTACAAAACAGTAATCTAATTCTAGTTTAACAGTATCAAAGAAGGAGAGATGTCGTATGATTTCCAAGAAGAAGTTAGTCCTCATGGCTCTAATGGTTATGTCCCTGGGTGTTACCTCTACCAGTCTGGCAGCGGCACCGACGGCTGCTGCGAAGAGCACCCCGGCAAGTGCCTATACCCAGGGCGTGCCCAGCGCCAAAGAAAAGAGCAATCCTTTTGGCCTGGTCTATGATGGTGCGATTACGAAAAATGTCAAAGGCCAGGTAAACATCCGCCCGGTCCATTATGACCTGAACGGCATCACGGTCGCTGCCAATGTCTATCTGCCGGCCGACTATGATGAAAAGAGCCCGAAACTCTATCCAGCCATTACCGTAGCACATCCGAACGGCGGCGATAAAGAACAGGTAGCGGGTCTCTTTGCTCAGAAACTGGCCGAAGCAGGCTATATCACCATCGCGGCCGACGCCAGCTATCAGGGGGCCAGCACGGGTACGCCACGCCTGCGCGATTACCCTTCCAACCGGATCAACGACATCAGCGGTATGGTGGACTATCTGGAAATGATGCCGAAAGTCGACCATAACCGCATCGGCTCCCTGGGCATCTGCGGCGGCGGTGGCTATACCCTGGCTGCCAGCCAGACGGATAAGCGCATCAAAGCCGTTGCCACCTTGTCCATGTTCAACTCCGGCCGCGTACGCCGCAACGGTTTCCAGGACAAACAGATTGCTACCATCCAGCAGCGTCTGGCCGATGCATCTGAAGCCCGTAATGAAGAACTGAAGGGCAACGTGGAATACATAGGCTTCCTGCCGCCTCACAAAGATGACAACGAACTGCGGAAAATCATGGAAGCCCAGCCGGAAGGCCTCTACAAGGACGGCATCGATTACTACGGCTTATCTCACCGTTCGTCCCGGGCTACGGGCAGCTACACGAAGGAATCGTTCCTGAAACTGATGGCCTTTGATGTGGAAGACCATATGGATTTGATCAATCAGCCGCTCCTCATGGTAGCCGGCAGTGCCGCAGATACCCTGTACATGACAGAAGATGCCTTCAAGAAGGCTGTCAATGCCAAGGACAAGGAATTGTACCTGATCCCGGGTGCCAGCCATATCAAGACGTACTGGCAGCCTGATTTCGTGAAACAGGAATTGGCAAAATTCGAAGAATTTTTCGGGAAAAATCTGTAAGCGTGTAACGTGTAAAGCTTTAAATAAAAGAGGATTGCTTATGACGGAAACGAAACCGCCGTGGGCAATCCTTTTTTTCTGAAAAGGGCTTAAAAAACTTGAAAAAAGTTGAAAAAAAGGCTTGACCGGTAGTAAATACCGGATGATACCATACTCATGTACCAAGGAATGAGGTACAAAACAGTAACCTAATTCTAGTTCATATAACAGTATCAAAAAGGAGATCTTTACAATGGAAAACATGAAGAAAAAAGTAAAGGCTATGATTTTTGCAGCAATGATGACGGTTGGCGCTTCGGCCTCTGCCGCTGCTCCGGCCGGCGGTTATTCGGAAAACGGTGATTATCAGGCGGCACGGGCATAAGGCATAAGAAAGGGGAGAAAAGAGCATGGAAAACTTCGTTTTTGAAAACAGCACGAAAGCCTACTTTGGCAAGAAATGCGTCGCCCAGTATTTGCCGACCCTGCTGCAGCAGTACGGTTCCAACGTACTGCTAGCCTACGGCGGCGGCTCTATCAAAAAAAACGGCATTTATGATGAAGTGATGGGCATCCTGAAAAAAGCCGGCAAGACAGTGACGGAATTCCCGGGCATCATGGCCAATCCGACGTACAAAAAAGTCCTCGAAGGCGCAACGCTGGCCCGGGATCATCAGGCCGATCTGATTCTGGCCGTCGGCGGCGGTTCCGTCATGGACTGCTGCAAAGCCGTGGCCCTGGCCGCTGTCTATGAGGGCGATGTTTGGGCTGACTTCTGGGCCAAAGGCGGTACCATCGATTTCCCGACCATCCCGCTTGGCATCATCATGACGACGTCCGGCACGGGCAGTGAAATGAACGGCGGCGCCGTCATCACCAATGAAGATTTGAAAGCCAAGACAGGCCGCGATTATCCGCAGCTCAATGCCCGTTTCGCACTGCTCGATCCCCTCTACACCTATTCCGTACCGCAGAAACAGATGATTTCAGGGGCCTTCGATTCCCTGACGCACATGATGGAAACCTATTTCAGTGCACCCGATGAGGACAATGTTTCAGACAGCATCAATGAAGCCCTGATGAAGAGCACTATCCGCAACCTGCGCCGGGCCATTCAGGATCCGGAAGATTATCAGGCCCGCAGCAATCTGGTCTGGGCCTCGACGATGGCAGAGAACCGCATCCTCAAGTTAGGCAAGAAAGGCGATTTCCAGGGCCATATCCTGGAACATGCCCTGGGTGCCTTCACGGACTGCAACCACGGCCGCGGCCTGGCCGTCCTCCTGCCGGTCTATTACCGCCATATCAAGGCTGCCGGAGCCGTGAAATTCGCCCGTTTCGCTACGGAAGTCTGGGGCGTCGAAAAAGATGGCAAAACCCTGGCAGAACTGGCCAATGACGGTGTTGAAGCACTCGCCGCTTTCGTTAAAGAAATCGGCCTGCCGACGACCCTGCGTGAATTAGGGATGACGGAAGCACAGAAAGCATTGCTGCCGCAGATCGCCGCTGCCTGCGTCGCTTCGCCGGGCAGTTATAAACATCTCGATGGGACGGAAATCCTCGATATCTTTAACGAAGCATGGTAAGGGAAAGAATATATCATGTTAGTCTTACAACAAATGATTATTTTTGTGCTGCTCATGGTCGTCGGTGCCCTGGCGCGTCATTATAAGATCCTGACGCCGGAAAACCAGCCGCAGATCACCAAGCTGGTCGTCAATATCGCCTATCCGGCGATCATCCTCTCCGGCGTGACCGGCAAGGGCCCGCACATCGAAGGTACGGAATTAGCCTACGCCTTCGGTGTCATCGTGGCCATGCTGGCCCTGCTCATGATTTGTGCTCAGCTTCTGCCGCGTATCCTGCGCTATCCGAAAGCCCAGCGCGGTATCGTCAATGTCATGGTCGTCTTTACCAACATCGGCTTCATGTGCGTCCCTATGATTGACGGCATTTACGGTAAAGATGCCCTCATCTATATGACGGTCCTGCTCATTCCTTTTAATCTGCTCTTCTTCTCGTACGTCATTCAGACCATCAAGGGCGGCGGCAGTAATCCGCGGCCGTTCCGCCTGCGCAGCCTGGCTAATACGGGCATGGGTGCCTGCTTCCTTTCCATCGTCCTCTATCTGGCGAATATCCAGCTCCCGTACGTCCTGGCACAGTCCATCAGTATGGTCGGCAGCATGACGGCGCCGCTGGCGATGATGCTCCTCGGTTCCTTCCTCATGGATACGGATTGGAAAGGTCTCATCGACCGCAGGATGATTGCTTTTACCGTCATCAAGATGCTGGTCATCCCCATCGGCATCACCCTGCTTCTCGGTCAGTTCGTACATAACACGTATTTACTGGCTGCCTGCATGGCCGCTCTGGCGACGCCGTCTGGCAACGTCATTCCGCTCCTGGCAGCCATTTATAATAAAGAAGCCTATCCCGTTTCCGTACAGGGTATCGCCGTTACGACAGCCGCAGCCGTCGTGACCATGCCCCTGGTGGCAATGGCGACCGGGTTAGGCTGATTCCAAGTTTTTTTTGAGACGCCTGCGCAGGAACTGACGGAATTTTTCCTGATCCTGCGGCGGCAGCTGCCGGAACTATTCCAGCAAGAGCCTTTCGTCCGCTGTAATGGAAAATGCGGCGGAGCTGCCGAGGAGCCAGTCGGGACTGACCTGCAGCGCCGCGGCAATGCGCTCGATTTTATCGTGTTTGGGACTGTATTTGCCGGTAAGGTAGTCTGATAAAGAAGAAGGCCGGATGCCGGCACTCCTGGCTAAATCAGCCTGGCTCATCTTTTTTCGGCCATGCCCTGCCGTATGCGCTGTATCAGTTTTCGATTCATAGTACTGCTCCTTTGGCGGATATTTTATGAATCCATTATAAAGAGAAATAGGGAGAGGGACAAGAAAAAATAAAAAATAAGCAGCTGCTGCCGGAAACAACAAACGGTATTACTGCTTGCTTTATAAAAAATCGGTAGTTACTACTGAAAGGAGGAGATGACGTTTTGCCTTTTACTTTTGATTATCGCCTGCTGCATTGCTTCATTACCAAGCATTTTCAGTCACAAGTACAGTTCGCACAGTTTTTGGGGATTTCTCCGAAGGAACTGAAGGATCGATTAGATAATGAAGTTCCCTTTACGCAGCAGGAAATTGATCTCACTGTTTGCTATGCGACGAATAAAATTTTGACAGCCGATCAGATCGTGAAACTGTTTTTTACACATGCTGTCAAAAAAGTCGATGAATAATAGAAAATCATCTATTGAGAAAGGACGCGTGAAGCGCTTATGCTTTAAGTACGGAAAACCGTATAAATACATTGCGCGTCCTTTATTTTTTTTGAAGAAAATGCTTGACCGGTAGCTGCTACCGTAAAGTATAGTATAGCTGTAAGGAAAAATAAGCGTCAAAAAAAGGATATGATACGCATGAAAGTTTTATTGGTCAACGGTTCTCCCAATGAAAAGGGATGCACTTATACGGCACTGCAGGAAGCGGCACGCAAAGCCGGCGTCGCTCTGCCGGAACGGGAAGAAGCGATTTTTACGAATTTCATTCACTAAGGAGGAGTCATCATGAAGTTACCGAAAATAGCAGCTGCACTTTTTGCGGCTGCCGTACTGACCGGACTGACTGGTTCGGCCTTTGCCATGAAACCCGTGACCATCGTCGACCAGGGGAGCTTCCTGGCCGGCGGTACGGTCGTCACAGCGCCGGGGACCTACAAAGGAACGACGGAACCGACGAACAATGCCGGCGAAACGCTGCACGGCGACCATGCCTATGTCTTTTATCAGAAACCGAAGAATGCTCATCATAACAGCATGGTCTTCCTGCACGGCTACGGCCAGTCGGCCAAGACCTGGGAAACAACGCCGGACGGCCGCGACGGCTTCCAGAATATTTTCCTGGAAAAAGGCTACAAGACTTATCTCGTCGATGAACCGCGCCGCGGCCGGGCAGGTCGCTCGACTGTAGCAACGACCATCTCTGCTCGTCCGGACGACCAGCTCTGGTTCAATAACTTCCGTATCGGCCAGTGGCCCGGTTACTATGATAATGCGGCCGTTCCGAAAGATGCAGCTTCGCAGGATCAGTTCTTCCGCGCCATGACGCCGGATACGGGCGCCTTTGACCAGAAAGTCGTCGTCGATGCCATGACCGCTGTTTTCGAAAAAGCCGGTGACGGTGTCCTGGTTACGCATTCTGCCGGCGGCGGTCCGGGCTGGGGGACGGCTATGGCTTCGAATCATGTCAAAGGCGTCATCGCGCTGGAACCGGGGACCTTCCCCTTCCCGGAAGGAGAAGTACCGCCTGTCGAAAAGACGACGAGTCCTTTCCCGGCCAAAGGGACAGCTGTTTCCATGGATGATTTCATGAAGCTTACAAAGATTCCTATCGTCGTTTACTTTGAAGACAATATCCCGAAAGGGGATACCCCCGTCGCTAACTGGGGTGAAGATAACTGGCGCGTTCGCTGGAATCTGGCCAAGAAGTGGGAAGCCGTCATGAATAAGTATGGCGGTCATGTTCAGGTTATCAGTCTGCCCGATATTGGCATCAAAGGCAATACCCATTTCATGATGACCGACCTGAATAACCGGGACGTTGCCAATGCCATGGAACAGTGGATGAAAGAAAACGGATTAGCAAAATAAGGAGCATTGTATATTATGTGGAAAAAAATGGCAGCAGCTGTTTTGGCAGGCAGCCGATACGGCTTCTGTCCCGGCGCGGACAGCAGCACAGAAACCTATCGTCCTGGAAACGCAGGGCAGCTTTGCCATCGGCGGGACGGCGGTCAAACATGACGGTACCTATTCGGATCAGCATTTTTTGGAACCCCAGGGACAGAAAGCCTACGGGGACCATGCCTATGTCTTTTATCAGATCCCGGTGCAGGCGAAGAAATATCCGATTGTCTTCCAGCACGGCGGGGCCCAGTCAAAACGTACCTGGGAAACGACGCCGGACGGCCGTGAAGGATTCCAGAACATCTTCCTGCGCAAGGGCTACAGTGTCTATCTCCTGGATCAGCCGCGCATCGGCGAAGCCGGCTTGGCGACGGTGCCTGATAACGGCGCCAATCCTTATGCCAGCAATCCCATGTATGCCGATAAGGCGCTCTACCAGCTCTGCCGTGTCGGCACCTTCGACGGCGACCGGCCCGTACCGTTCAAAAATACGGCCTTCCCGAAGGATGCGGCCAGCTATGATCAATTCCAGAGGACCTGGACGCCTTATGAAGGCCAGCTCGACGATGATGTCAGTGCCGATGCCCTGGCCAAGCTCTTCGATAAAATCGGCCCGGCTGTTTTAGTTACTCATTCCATGGGCGGCACCGTAGGCTGGAGAACGCCGTTCCTTACGGATAACGTTAAGGCCATCGTCGCCTTTGAACCGGGCGGCTCGCCGTTCCTCTTCCCGGAAGGGGAAGTACCGCAGGCAGAAATTCCTGTCTACGCACCGGTCGCAGCGCAGGCCAAAGCCGTACCGCTCAAGGATTTCATGAAACTGACGAAGATTCCTATCATTCTTTATTATGGCGATAACATTGCCGATAAGCCATCCAAACAGGTTGGCCCGGATAAATGGCGCAGTGAATTCGACATGGCAAAGAAATTCGTCGCTGCCGTCAACCGTCACGGCGGCCATGCCGAAATCGTCCATCTGCCCGATATCGGCATCAAAGGGAATACGCATTTTCTCATGTCTGATCTCAATAACCAGCAGATTGCCGACCTCATGGCCAACTGGCTCCATAAACAGGGGGTGGATGTATTATGATGAAATATAAACATTTCGTACGTTGGGCTGCGGCGGCGCTGCTCTTTTCACCGCTCTTTTTCATCGGAACGGATACGGCAGCGGCAGCAGTACCCCAGTCGACGGCCGTTGTCCAGAAAGAGATACACGGCCGTCAGGAAAAAGGGTTCCAGGCCGGACCGGGCATTGCCGTTGTCCAAACCACGGCCGGCAAGGTCCAGGGCTATGTCCGGCAGGGAATCTATACCTATCACGGCATTCCTTATGCAGAAGTAAAGGAACGCTTTAAACCGGCCCAACCCGTGCAGCCCTGGCAGGGAACGAGGCTGGCCATGGACTACGGTCCTATTTCGACACAGCCCACTAGTTCGTTCCCGAATTCGACCTGGGAAGAACCGGCCCGCAGCTTTGTCATGGACAACAACTGCCAGAATCTTAATATCTGGACGCCGGGCATCAACGACGGCAAGAAGCGTCCTGTCATGGTCTGGCTCCACGGCGGCGGCTTCCAGGCCGGCTCGTCCGCTGAATCGCCAGCCTATGACGGTGCCAATCTGAGCCGTCGCGGCGACGTAGTCGTCGTCTCCCTGAACCATCGTCTCAACGTCCTCGGTCACCTCGATTTGTCGGCTTACGGCAAAGACTATCAGTATTCCGGCAATGTCGGCATTCTTGACCTCGTCAACGGCCTGAAATGGATTCGCAGCAACATCGCAGCTTTCGGCGGTGACCCGCAGAACGTGACGATTTTCGGTGAATCCGGTGGCGGTGCCAAAGTACTGGCCCTGATGACGGCACCTGAGGCGAAGGGACTCTTCCAGAAGGGCATCGTCGAAAGCGGTGCCGTCGAAAGCATGGGCCCCTATTTTATGGATAAGAAGGCCAGCGCTGAAATTGCAGCACTGACCTTGAAGAACCTGGGCCTGACAAAAGACCAGGTCGAACAGCTGCAGACCGTTCCTTATGATACCTTGACGGCGGCTTCGGATAAGGCCTTGAAAGAGGTCGGCGCTGAATATAAGGTGCCCCAGGCCTTGGGAAGCGGCTACGGCATGAGCTGGGAACCCGTCATCGACGGCGATTTCCTGCCGACGAATCCGGTCACGAAAGACTCCTTTGCTGCTGCCGGCAAAGACGTGCCCCTGCTCATCGGTACGAACCGCACGGAATGGACGGGCTTCCCGCTGATTATGAATATGGCCCAAAGCCAGAGTGACAACATCCATACCTGGAGCGATGCCGAAATCGACAAGCGCCTGCATGAAGCCTACGGGGACAAGACGGATGCCGTCGTCCGGGCCTTCCTCAAAGCCTATCCCAACAAGACAAAAGCCGACGCGCTCTACATCGATACGCTGATTCGCCTGCCTATCCTGAAAATCATGGAACACAAAGTGGCTCAGGGCGGTGCCCCGGTCTATGCCTATCTCTTCTCCTGGGATTCGCCGGTCATGAACGGCATCTACATGTCTTACCACACGGCGGAAATCCCCTTTGTCTTCCATAATATCGATAAAATGGAAGCCCGCATCGGTGATGGACGGGATGCCCGGACCCTGTCCGACCGCATGAGCGATGCATGGATCCACTTTGCCCGCTACGGCACGCCGGGTACACCCGATTTGCCGCGCTGGGAACCCTATACACATCAGAGTGGCGCGACGATGATCTTCGACACGACCATCCGCGAAGGCCATCATCACGACCGGGAACTGCTGCAGCTCCTGGCACCGGATTATAAATTATTTGAATAACGCAAAAAGCTGTCCTTTTATACGGACTTCCGTACTTTTAGGGCAGCTTTTTTCTATTTATGACGCGTGTTAATCTTTGGAAGCGTTGTTACTGGTTTCGTCGTCATCATTGTATTCCGGAAGGAGGTCGCTGATATAAGGTCGTTTACCAGAGAGGACATCATTATAAAAATTTTGTTTCCAACCGATGTAATCGATGGATTCCTGGATATCCCTCTTCTTTTCTTTCAGGATGGCCAATTTCTTTTCCAGCATTACCTTGCGTACCGGAATCGATGCCGGGCCCTGGAGACAATAGGCCAGGTACTGCTTCATTTCCTCAATGGTCATGCCGCATTTCTTCAGGCACGTCAGGCTCTTGATCCAAGCGACGTCGTGGTCGTCAAAGACGCGGCGGTTGTTGGCCGAACGTTTGACATTAGGGACCAGACCGGTGTTGCAGTAATACTTTAAATTTTCGTAGGCCATGCCCGTCAGTTCACACGTCTCTTTCATCGTGTGGAGTTTCTTCGTTTTTGCGGAAGCCATAAAGTCACCTTATTTCTTTTATGTATTATTTTTATTGTGCAACACTTCCTTTGAAAATGCAAGAAAATTTCTTTTATTTTTCCCTTGACCGGTAGCAGCTACCGGCTGTTATACTCATTTTGTAATCAAGAAAGATAGTTTTAAAGAAAGAAGGACCCCAATCATGAGCAAAATTCTTTTTATTAACGGCAGCCCCAATAAAAACGGCAACACGGCCCGTCTGGCCCATCTTTTCCTGAAAGGTCACGAATACGATACGCTGGACTTAGTGGACCTCAAGATTTATTCGTACGGCCAGCATTTCGCAGACGACCAGTATCAGGAAGTCATCCGGGCCATCAGCAGCCATGAAGTCATCGTCGTCGGTTCGCCCATGTACTGGCACAGCATGAGCGGCGCTGTCCGCAATGTGCTGGACCGGGCTTACGGCATTGTCATGAACGGCCAGTTTGCCGGACGGAAGCTCTTCTTCCTCTTCCAGGGAGCGGCACCGACGGATGAACAGCTGGATGCCGGGGAATATACGATGAGCCGTTTTGCTTCCATGTACGGTCTGGATTATCAGGGCATGGCTTCGAATTCCCGGGAAGCCGTCCGCTTAGCTGAAAAGTTGTAATTTGCGCCGTATGGCGCAGTCAGGAGGAAAAATACGATGAAAATCTGGTGGGGCCACCTGCCTATGCCGGTCTATACCTTCCTGGAAGGTCATGATTTAGCAGGCAAGAAAGTCATTCTTTTCTCGACGCACGGCGGCAGCGGCCTGGCCGGGACCGTAGAAACAATTACTCATTTGGAAAACGGCGCCGATGTCGTACAGAATGCCTATACCATTTCCCGCGATGACGTAACCGAAGCGGCGCCGAGCCTTTCGAATTGGCTGAAAAAGTTGGGCTGTTAGAAGCAATGCTTGAGAGAAAGGAGACGAGGAGAAGCGATGAAGAAAATAAGGAAATTATTGGCTGCGGTCCTGACCGCAGTGAGCCTGGCAGCGACGGCCGCTGCTGCTGATACGGCAGCGGTGATGCAGCACGTACCGTTTCCCTTGGGCCGGGATGTGTCGGCCCGTTTTACCGGTACGGTACACCGCAACGATTTAGTCGACCAGGATACGATGCACGTACCGCAGGCCAACGTCATCACCTTTGAACCCGGCAGCCGCAGCGGCTGGCACAGCCACGGCGCCATGACGATTATCGGTCTTTCAGGTACGGGGGTTTATCAGGAATGGGGCAAGCCGGCCGTTCTCATCCGTCAGGGAGATGTCGTCCAGATTCCGGCCGGCGTCAGTCACTGGCACGGCGCCATGAAAGGCTCCCACTTCCAGCAGATCGTCATTTACGATAAACATTGGCAGGCTCCAGCTGATTTCAAGCCGGCCCACAGCGGTCCCGTGACGGATGAAGAATACGATAACCTTGTCTTTATGGAGGCAGAAGACCGCCAGAGTGAACCCCATGATTCGTATCTCTTCAATTATCCGCAAACGCCGTTTTCGTCGGCCAACTTCAATGGACCCGTCTACCTTAGCCAGATTGTCCACAGCGGCAACGCTGCCGGGACACCGGCCTGGACGTATGTCGTCTTCCCGCAAGGGACGTACAATCGTTGGCATAGTCATAAGACAGGACAAATTCTAATTGCCACCGACGGCATCGGTTATACGCAGACCTTAGGCGGTGCCGCCCAGGTCATGCATCCCGGCGATGTCGTCTATTGCCCGCCCGGCGTCATTCACTGGCACGGCGCGGCTCCGGGCAGCCATTTTGCCCATATCGCCATCAGCCCCGAAGACAATCACGATGTGACCTGGTATTTCTTCCCGAAGCTGGAATATGAAAAACTAGGCTTTTAATATTTGCCGTACGTATTCCTAAAACTAAATTATAGGCATATCACATTTCACAGGAACCTTGGTAAGATAAGAGTGTAAAGAAAACAAGGTCTCAGGAGATGTATGCCATGGATGAAAAAGTACGGCAGAACCTGGTCGATGCGGGCTGCTCGGAAGGCTTCATTGACGACTATGCAGCAGCGGGCAGCGGCAGTGAACAGCTTTGCCGCCTGCGGCAGCATCGGAAAGAACTGCTCCGCCGCATACATGACGGCCAGCGTCAGCTCGATTGTCTTGATTATTTGATTTATCAGGTGAAAAGAGGAAAATCATGAATTTGGAAGAAATCAAAAAGAACGGTCCCTTTGCCATCGGCGGGGAAAATGTCGATTACGCCCAGTATTTCGACGGTACGAGCTATCTCAATATGATCTCACTGAAGCAGGTCGTCGTCGGCAATGTGACTTTTGAAGCGGGCTGCCGCAATCACTGGCACATCCACCACGCGAAGTCGGGCGGCGGGCAGATGCTCCTCGTCACCGCTGGCCGTGGCTGGTACCAGGAATGGGGCAAGCCCGCGCGCGAGCTCAGACCCGGCGATGTCGTCCACATCCCGCCGGAGGTCAAGCATTGGCACGGTGCCGCGAGGGACAGCGCTTTCCAGCATCTGGCCATCGAAGTGCCCGGCGAAAACACGAGCAACGAATGGTGCGAAGCCGTCAGCAACGACGATTACAATGCACTGCCGTAGGATGTTTGAAGTTTGAGGTTTGATGTTTGACGTAGAAAGTTTTTAGTTTGTGGTTTTTAGTGAGAGAGGAGATTGTATCATGTTTAAGAAAATCTTGATGTTGGCTTTGGGGGCCTGCATGATTTTCGGCCTGGCTGCCTGCGGCAGTTCGAGCAGCGCCGATGCTCCTTCCGGGGCTTCCGGTAAGAGTGAAGCGTCCGCCCAGGCTCCGGCCAAGGGCAACGGCAAGAAACTGGTCGTCTATTATTCGGCCGGCGGCCATACGAAGAACGTTGCCAATTATATCGCTAAAGCGACGAACGGCGATGTCCTGGAATTGAAACCGGCGAACGATTATACCGATGCCGACTTGGATTACAACAATAAAGACAGCCGCATCTATAAAGAACACGACGATGCCAGCCTGCGCGACATTCCTTTGGTTAAGGATAAAGTCGACAACTGGGACAGCTACGACACGGTCTTCATCGGCTATCCGATTTGGTGGGGAGTTGCCGCCTGGCCGGTCGATAATTTCGTGAAACACAACGATTTCACGGGCAAGAAAGTCATCCCCTTCTGCACGTCGGTAAGCTCCGGACTCGGCGACAGCGGCAAACAGCTGCAGCAGATGGCCGGTACGGGCAACTGGTTCGAAGGCAAACGCTTCCCGTCCGGTGCTTCTGAAAGCGACGTCACCAACTGGGTCAAGAACCTGAACCTCTAATGTGATTTTCTGCAAAGAAAAGTATTTTTTGCATACTTTCCAGCCGCAAAGCATCACAAAACGCCCATCTGTATCACGCAGGTGGGCGTTTCTTGCTTTATTTCATGCAGTCTCACAGGAGTTTATTGAAGTCCTGGTTCAGTTTCTGCTCTGCAGAGGCCAGTTTCTTTTCAGTCTCTTCTGTCCAGGCTTTGTTATCGGCCAGGTCGTCTTTGGCCATCTGGATCATTTTGTCCAGTTCTGCCGGCTGGGGGCCGCCTTTGACTTTTCTGTTTCTTACGATGGAGGCAGGGTCTTTGGCGTGTTCCCATTCTTCTTCTGTCATGGGGAAATCCCGGGGGAGATGGGGATCGCTGGCACAGACTTTGGCATAAATGGCCTTGGCGTCTTCATAGGTGAAGTCCCGGGGAGTGATATCATGGGCCCGGGCGTAGGTAACGATTTCACTGGCGAAGTGATGGCCCATGCGGAAGGGGATGCCGTGGTTTTTCATGAGCTCATCGGCAATTTCCTGGGAACAGGTCCAGTCCAGGTTCAGCTCTTCCAGGGAACGGGCAGGGTCGATGACCAGGTTGTTCAGAATTTTATCCATGGAGGTGAGGACTTTGGAGGCCTGGGGCATGATGTCCCTGGCGCCGCTCAGGCGGCCGTCAGCCATGCCGGCGGGAATATTATGGGAGCGGAACATGGCTTCCACAGACATGCCCAGAAGGGTGGAGGCGTCGGTGCGGCAGCTGTTCAGAAGGCCCGGATTCCGTTTCTGGGGCATGGCAGAGGATACGTAGGTATTGCCGCCGCCTTCTTTCAATATGATCCAGGGGCGGGGCTGGGCGTACTGCTGCATGATTTCTTCAATGAAGCTGGTGGTGTGGATGGCGATGCAGTTGGTGATGCCGCCGGTTTCGATGGGCGCTTCCTGGGGGAAAATCTGGCCGGCATCGTAGGTGTTGTAGGCGATGGTGTCAAATCCAAGGTATTCTGCCATGCGGTCTCTGTCCAGCGGCCAGCCGGTACCGTTCAGCACGGTGCTTCCCATGGGAGAGCGGTTGAGGCGTTTGTAATATTCCCGCACCCGCTGCATGTCACGGCCATAGGCGTTGGCATAGGCGATGAAATAGTGGGCCAGGCTGTTGGGCTGGGCGGCTACGCCATTGGTGTAGTTGGGAATGAGGGTATCCTTATTTTCTTCTGCCAGACGGATGAAGTCTTCCTGCACCTGGTTCAGCTTTTTCGCCATAGTGAGAAGGTGTTCCCGCTGTTCCATAATGCCTACGGTGGTGAGCATGTCCTGGGAAGAGCGGCCGGCATGGATTTTCGTGACATCGGGGCCTGCAGCTTTGATGAGATAGGGCTCAAAGGTAATCACATTGTGGGGTCTTGCCGCACCGGGCAGGTTTCCATCCCGGAGGACCTTGTCGATGCCTTTGGCAAAGGCATGGCCCTCTTCGGGCGTAAGAAGGCCTTCGTCGGTATTGATGACATCGGAGGCTTTATTGATCTGCCCCAGCCAGTAGAAATTATCTCTTGGCGGCTGGGCAGCAAATACGGAGCCCGTGGAAATCAGGGCGCAGAGGGTAAGGGCAAGTACAGGTTTCTTCATGGTATAACCTCTTTTCTTATTTTATATACTTATTATAAGGGATAGGAAGCAGATGGGAAAGGTATTGAGACAATCAGATGTCAGATAGTCAGACGCTGGAAGGCGGCCGGCTGTTGGCTTCCTGCTTCCGGCTGTCGGTTTCCGGCTTTCCGCCGCCTGTGGCCAGGCATTACGGTGTGCGCATGATGTGCAGGCTATGCTCATATATTAGCCCGGCTCAGAAATCCTCCGCAGGGTTTCTGCCCTTCAAAGGAAGGGGCCTTGGCTTTTCGTCACGCAGCACTGAAGACACAAAAGCAAGTCCCGTAACGCTGACTTTATAAGCATTGCCGCAGAGCGGCAATCCACAACCCTCAGCCCGTTAGGGCTGTCGCCCCCTGAGCGAAGCGAACATAACCCGCCGCCGGTAGGCGGCCACAACCCTCGGGGCGAAGCCCCGTCAACCTTCCCCTCTGAACCCTCTGAACCTTCTGAACCCTATGAACCCTCACACCGAAGGTGTGTCCAAGGGTGATACCACAACCTTCGGGCCGCAGGCCCGTCAAACTTAAGAACCTTAAGAACCCTCGCCTGCGAAACAGGCGTCCACTTTCCCCTATGAACCCCGGTGCCCCCCTTTGGTGCCTACGGCACCTCCTTCCCGCCCCGCTGGGAAGCGTGTCACTGGATTCTCAGTCGCCTACGATTCCCTGCGAATCCAGTTCCCTTGCCACCGCAAGCGGGGGGACAATAAGACGGCGTACGCCCTACCCCTGTGTAAAGCAAATCCCCTTGACAAGGCTCTTTTCTTCCTGTATAATGAGTCACGTTGTGGTGATACTATGTCTATCGAAAATATCGTACGGAAGGCGGAGCTCCTGGATCGATACGGAGCGCTTCTGACGGATCGTCAGAGGGACTGCCTGGACTTATACTATAATGAAAATCTGACGCTGGCGGAAATCGCCGAGCATTTTCATATTTCCCGCCAGGCGGTGCATGATGCCATGCGCCACGGGGAAGAGCAGCTTATGACTTATGAGTCTGCGCTCCAGCTGGTTTCCAAAAAGCCGGAAAAGGAGCGGGCCATGAGGGAGCTGATGAAGCTGATACCGGATCAGCGGCGCCGGGAGGCCCGGGCGCTGATGGATTGTTTATGGGATTGAGGTGACCTTATGCCTTTTGAAAGTTTAGGAGACAAGCTGCAGTCTGCGTTCAAGGATCTCAGAGGGAAGGGCAAGCTGTCGGAAAGCGACATCGACGGTGCTCTCCGCGAGGTCAGACGGGCGCTTCTGGAAGCGGATGTCAATTTCAAGGTGGCTAAGGATTTTATCGCCCATGTGCGTGAAAAGGCCATGGGAGAGGAGGTCTTCGGCAGCCTGAAGCCGGACCAGACGGTGATTAAAATCGTCCGGGATGAGCTGACGGAGCTTCTGGGGGGCACCCAGAGCAAGATTACCCTGTCTTCTACGGGCATGACGGTGATCATGCTGGTAGGGCTGCAGGGGGCCGGCAAGACGACCACTGCCGGCAAGCTGGCGCTTATGTTCAAGAAGAAGGGCCACCGGCCGCTTCTGGCAGCCTGCGACGTGTACCGTCCGGCAGCTATCAAGCAGCTGGAGGTTTTGGGCCAGCAGACGGACGTGCCGGTGTACCGCATGCCGCCGAATGTGGATCCTGTACACATTGCGTCCTACGCAGTGGATACGGCCAAGTCCTATAACCGGGACATCGTCATTCTCGATACCGCCGGGCGCCTCACCATCGATGAGAAGCTCATGGCGGAGCTTCGGAATATCAAGGCTGAGGTGCATCCCCAGGAAATCCTGCTGGTGCTGGACTCCATGACCGGCCAGGATGCGGTGACTACGGCCAAGGCTTTTGATGAAAACCTTGGCATCGACGGGACCATCCTGACAAAGATGGACGGCGATGCCAGAGGCGGTGCAGCTCTTTCCATCAAGACTGTCACCGGTAAGCCCATCAAAATGATTGGCGTTTCCGAAAAACTGGACGGCGGGCTGGAAGATTTCCATCCGGACCGCATGGCCGGCCGTATTCTGGATCTGGGCGACCTGGAAACATTGATTGAAACAGCCCAGAGAAATATGGATGCCGAATCCCTGAAGGATGCGGCAGGAAAGATTCGAAAGGGCGAATTCACTCTGGATGATTTCCTGCGGCAGCTGAAACAGGTGAGGAAGCTTGGCTCCTTCCAGTCCATTCTGGGCATGCTCCCGGGCATGGGCAAGTTCAAGGATCAGCTGAAGGATATCGACCTGGACGGCAAGGAAGTCAAGCATATTGAAGCCATCATCCTTTCCATGACCCCTGCAGAAAGGGCGAATGTGAAGATCCTGAACGGCAG